>Ga0315282_10000763_pt1 | contig 62918 bp, 50 predicted proteins | sample YL17G07_20_MG_FD_203693 | JGI IMG/M metagenome (GOLD analysis project Ga0315282, IMG submission 203693) | Sediment microbial communities from Yellowstone Lake, YNP, Wyoming, USA - YL17G07_20 | ecosystem: Environmental > Aquatic > Freshwater > Lake > Sediment | place: USA: Wyoming | collected...
ATCAACCTCACCTCTCCCTCAAACGACGAGCGGGTACCACAGTCTCCACAGGTGGTTTTCATTTTTGACACATCTATCCCGGGGCGACTCCTTTGCTTTGAGCACTCGACGCTGAGTCAGTCACCTCAAGATGCTGCGCGCGACCTCAATTCACCGTTGAAATGTGTCGACTACGCGGTGAACTCACGAGGAACCAGCCAGGTTAGCGCCACGTATCCCGGGATCTCCACCCGCCCCTGGATGGCCGGCAAGAAGTACTCCTGGTTGTTCTTGGGAAGTTCAAGCACGGGGGGCGGCGCGACGGATACCCGGAGCAGCCCGATTTGGTCCTTTACCGTTGTGTCGAATGATCCAAGTTACAACAGCCTCGTGATGGCTCTCAGCAATGCGCCGGATCCGATTGGCTCAACGTATGCGAATATGATGAATATGGGATATGTGCTGGCGTTCTCAAGTTCGAACCCAATTCGAATCCAGGAGGGAACCGGGCCGCTCCGTCCCATCGACATCACGCAGGTGCTTACGCTGCTGGGTGACCTCGGGCGACGGAACGTGCGGATCAACGCGCAGATTGTAACCGAATAACTCTTTAACGGAGGGATTTTCCGATGAAGAAAAGATCTTTTGCACTCGTAGCAATCATCGCCGTGGCCGCACTCCTGCTGGCGCCAGCCTGGAACTTCCAGCAAGACAAGAAGTCCATCACAGCGATCATCATCAAAGTGAAAAACGATGTGGAGCGCAAGACGCCCACGACGGCCTGGACCAAAGCTTTGCTGTTGTCTGAACTCAAGGCTGGACACGAAGTCCGGACGATGGAAAAATCGCTCGCGTTGATCAAGTTTTCGGATGAGTCCAAGGTCATCGTGCGCGAGAAGTCTCTCTTGACGGTTCAGGGAGAAGTCGAGGGAAAACGCATCCTTAACCGCGATGTGTACATTGAGCGTGGCCGCGCCGTGTTCGATATCAAGAAACAGCAGACGGAGCAGTTCCGGTTCAGCTCTCCGATCTCCGTTGCATCGATTCGCGGAACCGGGGGTGGCACGGGGTTTGAGCCGGATCAGGGCGAGGCCGACCTGACGATCATTGTTGGAGAGGCTCTGTTCAGGAACACCCAGTCGAACTGCGAAAGAACTGTCGGTGCGGGACAAACCGCTCGAACCGATACCTCCGGGCAGTGCAGCTCGGGGGCCGCATCACAGCACGAGTTGAACAACAACGACCCGAATTCGGATCTCAATCAGGGCGGTGAAGGCGGCGAAAAGAAAGACACGACGGGCGTCGGGCAACCCGGTGCACCAAATAAATTCGCCCTCCATACGCCGTCTGCTGCGCTGCGCTCCGGTCAGGGTGTCAGCATGCGCGTCGCTCTTGTCAACGCCCCGGTCGACATAACGCAAGCGACGCTCTATCACAGAATTCAGGGTGACGCTTCGTACAAGCAGGTTGCGATGACCGTCAGCGGCCCGGACGTATCGGGCACCGTTCCCGGCTCCGATATTTATGTCGGCCCAAACCGTACGTTCGAATACTACTTCTCGATGCTGGGCTCGAACGGTACCACCTACACGTTCCCGGAAAGCGATCCGGCGGAACATCCCTACACACTACCGATCACTTCTCGGATCATTCATATCAAAATCCCGATAACGGATCCGAGTGGTGTGCTGAAGTTCTTGGATATCTCATATGAAGAATAGGCGGGAGTAGCGGCAGCCAATTGCCGCATGTTGCTTCTCATGGTTGCTTTTCATACATTGACGGCGGGCTAACAACCTGCCGTTTTTTATTCATCCACTCGAACAAGTCGCGCCAGTTTTTCCTATCTCAACTCATATATCCAAGGGAGAACACCTATGAAGCGCCCTCAAGTTTCTCTCGACATCATTCTCGGCCTGCTCATCTTCGTGTGCGCTCCGAGTCAAGCCCAGGTGAGCTCTATCATCGTGCGCGTCAACGTGCCGGTGGTCAGCCAGAACCAGCCGTTGCCGATCAGCGTCGAATTTACCCCGGCTGGCAACATTGAGCGCGTCCTCGTCAGATATCGCAGCTTCGGCGAGACAGAGTACAGACAGCAGGAGATGTTGTTGGCGGGAACCACGGCAACGCTGACTATTCCCGCCGAGTATATTCTCCCTCCATACATTGAGTATTATATCCGCGTTGAGATGACGGGCGGGCACGTTGAGACCTATCCCATCGAGAATCCGGACGTCGCCCCGCTCAAGGCGACGATCAGACCGATCGACCCCAAGAGCCTTGAAGTCCGAATTCTCAGTCCTGAGCAGGGCGAGACCGTTTCAAGCGAGGATCTGGTCATCGCGGTTTCGCTCTTCTATGCTTCAGACGCTGTGAATCGCAAAGCAACAAAGCTTTACCTGAACGGCGTTGACGTAACGCCGCAGGCGGTCTTCACTGACGATATGCTGCTCTATTCACCGTCCAATTTTCCACGGCCGCTTAGCCTCGGCGTTCAATTCCTGCGCGTAGAACTTTACGATACCGGGGGCAATCTTTACACGACCGTTGAGTCAAACTTCAATCTTTCAACGGCGACGGCAATCACCGCAGAAGAGTCTCGCTTCCGAGGCGGCCTCGATGGATATCTTGAAGTCCGGAATGAAAACATTGGCGACTCGAAGAACACGTTCATCCGTGGACAGATTCGGGCCAACGGTGCTTATCGGTCGCTCGGCTTCGGGTCCAACGTCTTTCTCACCAACGAAGAAAAGTCCGACCGCCAGCCTCAGGATCGGTTCCTCGCGTACGGAGACATGGATTTCTTAAAAGTGCAATTCGGCGACGCGTACCCGAAGTTTCCAAGCAATATTGTAAGTGGGAAGCGCGTGCGTGGCATTACGGCAAATCTCTTTCTAAAATTCTTCAACGTCGATTTCTCTTATGGAGAGGCCCTCCGCAGCATCAATGGACTTGCCCTCAAGGACACAATATTTGCCAACTTAGACGCAGCAGCCGCCCGCCCCGAGAACAGCGTGTTGAGGTCCGGTCTCACCTACACCCTCTTTCAGCCAGGCACCTACGGTAGAAGTTTCCTCGCGGTGCGTCCAAGCTTCGGCTCTGGCGAGAATTTCCAGTTTGGCGTCACCTACATGAAATCCAAGGACAATACGGGATCAATTCAATATGGCGTGAGGCCCCAGGAGAACATGGTCGTGGGCCCCGATCTCTTGGTTGCATTCGACAACCAACGCTTCAGACTCGATGCGCAGGCATCGTTGAGCCTTACCAACACAAACATCTCAAAAGGAGCGTTCACCGACGCCGATTATGATCTCCTGGCGGGCAAGAATGACTCAACCCTTACTCCACAGCAACAGGCCGATCGCCAGAAACAGGCAGATGATATCAAGAAGTTGGCCGACATCGGCGGTAATCTCATTACGATCAATGAATATCTCTTTCCTTTGAATCCCGTCGGCACGGGGTTGCCCGGCGTTGCGTATGAAGGAACCTTGAGCTTGAACTACTTCAACAACTTTGTGCGAGCCCGGTTCTATCAACGCGGGGCCGCTTACCTCTCCTTTGGCAATGAGTTTCTCCAATCCGACATCAACGGCTACTTGCTTTCTGATCGCATCCGGATGTTTGAGAACCGGGCTCTGCTAAGCCTCTCCTACGAACAACGACAAGACAATACGGCAGACCTGAAGCCCGCAACCACGAAGTTCGGGAATATGAACGGCTCTCTCACGGTGTTTCCGGGCGCCGACCTGCCATCGTTCACAATCGGTTACGGCATCATCACGAGAAAGAGTGATGCGAATCCGACGGATTCCTTGCAGAGGCTGTTCGTCGCTGACGATAATACGGGCAGGTTCTCCATCCAGGTCAACTATGATTTTACTGCTGGCGCGCGCCACAGCCTGACCGTCGGGGCAAACCTCTCGAACAAGAAGGACAACACCTTCTACAAGCGGGATCAGAAAAACAACAGCTTCATGGGATCGCTCACGACGGTGTATGACATCCCTCTCCAGACAACGCTCTCCTTTAACACCAACATGACCGAGAATGCGCAGTCGGGTACCTTCCCGCTCTCTGCGTTGATTACGACGCAGTTCAAGCTGACTGCGCTCTCTCTGAACGCTCAGTATCGGCTCCTCGGCGACAGGCTTCGTCTTGCCTCCACCGTCAGCACGACGACGGGCGACCTCTACCGGACGCTCGTCCAGGCTGGCATCGATTATTCGATCAATGAGTACCATGGCCTCGTCTTGCAGGGTGATTATATCCAGAACGCAGGCTCCAAAGACGACACGATTATCAGCCTGATCTATCGCTACAGTCTCTAGGCCACCTTTTCGAAGGATACCGCATGGCCTCATACGCGTTTAAAAAGACCGTCCTGCCGATCATCACCAGGATAGGAATCGGACTGGGCCTTGGCGTGCTGGTGGTGTTGATCTCACTCTGGGATCCCGATTTTCTCAAGAAGATCGACTACATGACGATCGATTACCGATTCCAGAACCGCTATGACCGAATCGGTGATTATGGCACCTACAAAGCCGACTTCCGGCAGCGATCGAATGTGGTCATTGTCGGAATCTCAGATGATGATCTAAAAGCGATGCCCGACCGCTTCCCGTTCCCTCGTTGGTACTATGCGCATCTTATCGAAAACCTCAATCGAGCCGGCGCGCGCGTCATCGCGTTTGATATCACGCTCCCGAGCTCCGATGTCAATAACCGCGCGAGTGACTCGGCGTTCGATGCAATCCTCTCGAAATACGACAACGTCATTCTTGCCGACAAGAGCGAGGCAGACATCGGCGGCGGGAAATACTATCTCCGGTCGGCCGAGCGCTCCTACAACAACGTCTTCTACAAGCCCGACAGACGGATCGGCATTGTCAGCATTGCCGGGGAGGATAGAGATAAGGTCGTCAGGCGGTATTTGCCCTTCATGATGATCGGTGATTATGCCACCCCTACGTTCGCCTTTGCCACCCTCAATCGATACCTGAATCTTGGCCCTTACGACATTTCCGACTTGCGCGAGAAGTCGTTCGTCCTCGGCGATCACGTCATCCCAAGATTCGACGAGCAGTCATTTCTGCTGAATTACTACGGACCGGATCAAACATTTCGCTACGTCTCCTTCACACAAGCCATCGATGATTCTGCGTTCGAGACGAACGATGAAAAGGAGATCGAAGAACAGTTAAATGAGTTCGACGCGGGTACGATGCGGCTCTTTAGAGATAAGATCGTCCTAGTCGGCTCCAGGATGGCTGAGGACCAGGATATTCACAGCGTGCCCATTTACGATCCTACTGCCGCTGCCAAGACTGCAACCATGAACGGTGTCGAGATCCACGCAACCGCCGTTCAGAATATTCTCGATAATGACTATATCGTCAGAGCGGATCGATCTGCGGAGATCGTCCTGATCCTGTTGCTCTCCGTCATCTCGTTTATTGTCTTTCAGGCGATCAGACGGATAAAACTGAAGTATGCTGCGCTGCTCGAACTTGGGGGTCTCATCATTGTTGGTCTGTTGATCTTCGGCATCGCTGAGTTCGCCATCCTCTCCTTCATCAACGGGAATTCCGAACTCAACGTTGTCTATCCGGGCCTGGCCGTCGTTTTCGCCTACCTCGGCGCCGCGGTGAACCAGTACTTAGCCGAGCGACAACAGAAGGCGCTGATCAAGAACGTTTTCAGCCACTACATCAGCTCCGCGGTGGTCAATGAGCTGGTAGCGGATCCCGAGAAGGCAAAACTCGGCGGAGATCGGCGCGAGCTCACGGTGTTCTTCTCCGATATTGCCGGCTTCACGAGCATTTCAGAGCAGTTCACGAACCACCCGGAGGGCCTCGTCGAGCTTCTAAATGAATACCTCGAAGAAATGACCGCGATCATCCTCAGCCACGAAGGGACGCTCGACAAATACGAGGGAGATGCCATCATGGCATTCTGGGGTGCCCCGATCCCTCAAAAAGATCATGCCCTCCGCACCTGTCTTGCTGCCCTCGAGATGCAGAAACGACTCGCGCAACTCAGGCCGCAATGGAGGAAAGCGGGCAAGCCGGGACTCGAGGTGCGCATCGGCATCAACACGGGGATTATGATCGTTGGAAACATGGGGGGCAAGGACCGGTTTGACTACACCGTCATCGGTGACAGCGTGAACCTGGCATCCCGCCTGGAAGGGGCGAACAAGCAGTACGGTTCCAATATTATGATCAGCGACTTCACCTACCAGCATCTGAAATCAAGCGTGATCGTGCGCGAGCTCGACCTCATCCAGGTGAAAGGGAAAAAGGAGCCGGTCAAGGTGTGGGAGCTTATGGGCTTGGCGGGTATGCCCATGACCGACGATCAGAGGCAATCCCTTGAGTTGTATCATGAGGGCCTCAAGCTCTACCGTGCCCGAAGCTGGGAGGAGGCGATCGCGTACTTCCAGCAGGCGAAGCGGCTTGACTCAAGTTGCCATGTTGCAGAAATCTATGAACAGCGAGCCAGTCTCTACCAGCTCAACCCGCCGCCCGCCGACTGGAACGGCGTCTTCGTCATGACGACGAAGTAACGGTCACTTACTTCGGCTCTCGCTTGAAACGCTCATTTTCCAGAACAAATCTCAACGAGATCCGGTGGGTATTGCCAAGGTTGTCATCACTGCTGAACTTCGCGAAGGAATAATCCACGTCCAGCATCCGGAAGTGTACACCCGCTCCTAGGGTAATCTGCTTCAGATCGCTGTATCCAACTCGAAGCGCTGCGGTGCTCTTGTAATCGAACTCCAACCCGACATGAGGATCGAAGCTGACGGGTCCGAGATGCGCGATCGACGCAAACTGCCTGTTTTCGAATCGCATGTCCACGTCAACGGTGGGTGCAAATCTTCCACCAAACAGGTCCATAAGGTAGGTCGACCCGATCTTGAGGGTTGGCGAGATGAGCTCATTGCGGCCAGTGCTCCACGCGACAAGCGTTGTCGTAATGTCCTGAGCGTTGGCCCCGAGGTACAGATTCGGGGCCGGTGAATAGAGAACCCCGACATCGAACCCTATGCCTGTCGCGGACTGCTCTGCGAGGTCCCGGCGTATCAGTTTGATGTTCGCGCCGTAGAGAAGATTCGCGGACGCTCGCTTGGCATATGTGAAGTAGAGCGCCCAGTCGGCCGCGTTGAAGTACGTGATCTTGTCGTAGTCCAATCGATCGCCGTAGTCAAAAAGGCCGTTGCTGTTGCTATCGATCCACGCTTTTCGCGTATCGGGAATGCCATCGACACCGAGCCGCAGAATGCTCAGACCCAGGCTCGCGTCTTCTCCATACGGGAGAGCGATACTAGCAAAGTCGTAGTTGACAAGGCTCCCGAACCGCTCGTCATGCATAAGGATTGCCTCGGGGTAGTCGATCCGCGCAAGCGCCCCGGGATTCCAGTAACCGGCCGACGCATCGCTGGCAAGCGCGACGTACGAGCCCCCCAGGCCGAGGGCCCTGCCGCCGACACCGATTGTCATGAACTCACCTGCGTATTTCGCGACGGTCTGTGCTCTTACGGAACAAGCAAACACCACCGAAACCGCCATGACGACAACGAACCGCACTGGCGCCCCTTGCCCGCTGTGCTATGCCGCGGGTCTAAAACAAAAAAACCGAATCCACTCTAGCATGTTGAATTCGGTTCAAGGACAATGTTAGAGTGACTTACCTACAACATAAAGCAGGATGAACAAGCTCTAACAATTGTCGATACGAACTGTCCCTTTCCGGGTGTACAAAGTAATGGAAATGACGTTGATTGTCAAGAAGCTTCGGCCCAGAGACTGCGGCACTGCCTTCGCAAACATCGCTCTTGATTTTATTCCCAAAAGTCCTTAGCCTTTTTCTGGGTTTGGGAATCCAGGAGGTACTGTTATGAACGGCCCCCCAGCATCGCACTTCTTTGTCCTCTACTCAGCCTACCACAAGCGCTGCGGTCATTACCTCGAGCGAGCTGACTTCCGCGTCATGACCAAGGATGACCTCGTCGCCTGGTCGAATGATCTGACTGTGAACGGCCTCGTGAGTGCTCTGCCGCTGCATTGTGATAGCTGCTTGGAAGACGTCCAGCCTACGCATCTTCGGATCGTTGAAGATGCCGACCTTATGCCGAAAACAATCGTCCCCGAGATCGAGATCACGAAGTTTAATCCTCACGATTGGATTCTGAAGACGACGTGAACTCTCTCGTTGCTCCTCAAGCGCCTTACAGATCCTTCGCCTCATCGTTCAATTGCTCGGGAGGCAGATGCGTCTATGCCAAACCATATCTACAAACATATTGAACTGATTGGGACTTCTGAGGTCTCCACCGAAGAAGCGATTCAGAACGCTCTTGCCCGAGCATCGAAAACCGTGCGCAACATGCGCTGGATGCAGGTACTCGAGACCCGGGGACACGTTGAAAACGGTAGGGTCTCCCAGTGGCAGGTGACCATAAAGGTTGGATTTACGCTCGAGGAATAACCTCGCGCGGCACCGCGCGGCTGCACTCTTGATGCCCGATAACCTGTGAGGTGCATTTGGTCCTTGCTATAGCAAGTACTGATCCCGTCGCCGTTGCACAAGCAGATCGTTGTGCCTGTTGACCTTCTTATCCTCTGCCTCCTCGAGGTCAACATCCCTCACACAGATCCCCACATCATTCGTTCCCAGCCGACCCAGGATCTCTCCGCGGGGTGATACGATCTCGCTCGTTCCGATGAAACGAAGATCATGGCCGCCCCGATTCTCACGTCCCACCCTGTCTGCCGTAGCAGCGAAAACGCTGTTCTCCAGACAGCGCGTGATCATCGCGTCAGGGCAGTAGGCCAGGACAAGGTCGGCAGGGTGCGCGATGAGTTGAGTGCCTTTGAGAGCAAGCGTGCGTGCGGCTTCCGGGTAGATCCAATCGAAACAAATCATCATGCCGATCCTGCCAAACGGTAAATCGTACACAGGAAACCCAACGTCGCCGGATCTGAAGAACAGATTCTCCCGATCGAACAAGTGTACCTTGCGGTACAGACCAATGAGGCTGTCCGGGCCAAGCAGCGCAGAAGAATTGTAAATGTGATTTGCCTTCTCCGCGAAGCCGTAGACTACGTAGCAGGAGTTTCGTTTGGAGAACTCGACTATGGCATTGTAGCCGGTATTACACAATTCGGGCAGCACATAGAGATCTGCTGGTGCGCTGAGCATTAGCTCGATTGCCTCGCGGGTGTTCGCGCGTACATCGCCGAACGCGGGATTCGTTTGAACGGTAGCTACTCGCATGGTGATCTCCCGGCTGTTGTGTGAGGTGTCAACCGCGACACCGTCCAGCGGTGGACTGGAGAAAAGGAGGACGTGCCGCGCTCGCGACTCCGAAAGTCTTCCGATCTCTTCCTTCCGAAGAATCGTTGACGCTCGCCGCTACCAGAACGTAGCGAACAATGCGTCGATAATACAGGGGGGATTGCAGTCTTGAGAGCTCGGCCGCGGATTCTGCGTTGAACCGAGCGCGGAACACCCGGCGGGAGAAGCGGATTGGAAGGTGGAACGAAGGAAAATTCAGAAAAGGGATTGAAGGGTAGTTGAGCGAAATGGATCGAGCCCCTGTCAGGCCATTTCGGTATTTTCGACGGCTTCTCTCCAGTCTTCAGTCGTCTTCACGAGTCGCTCGGCGAGATTCATCAGCATCCGTTTTGCCATTTCAGGATACTCAGCGATCAACGTATGAAGGTCAATCCTGACGTGCCGCACGAGGGTTGGTTCCTGCGCTATCAATGTGGCCGTTCGCGGGATGTTGAGGAGGAAGCCGAGCTCGCCAATCACCGTACCCGGCTTCGAGATCACTGCCAGACTGAAATCCCGCTTGTAGACGCCGACCGTTCCCGAATGCAGCACATACCATCCATCGCTCCGATCTCCTTCACGAAGAATCGTGTCGCCGATGCGGTAGTACTCCTTCACACCCGGAATCTCAGGAATATCGCTGCTCTGCCGTGCCATCACTCTCGCAGTTTTCAACTCATTCAAAAATTCTCTCGTGACGCTGCTACACCCATGCTAACCATTTCCCGACCGAAGGTCAAGCATTGATCTTCCAGTTAAGGCTGCGAAGGAGGACTCCTCTCCGTTCGTGCAAGAGTCGTCGTTTCGATTTGGTACACCGTTAGCTAAGAGACCGGTCAAATCGGTCTCCATGATTCTGTTCGACGCGCGCGTCTCATGTTGGCTTCAACTGTATCGGTCTGATACGATGGCTGGTGGGCGACAAAACAATCTCCCCCCTCGCCCGATCACTGACGTTGCTCCCGTTGGTATCGAGCGGGGAAACCCCTACGAACAATTGTTTGCTACTTCATTCGACGGGCTCCGCTCCAAGCTCGCGCTTCAAGGCTTGGATCACGGGATGGTTGTCGCCGAGCGTGCCGTTGGATCTCCGAGTGGGAAGAACGGGGGCGCTGCTTATGGACTGAGCATCTGTGTGGGATATTGAGGCGGGCTGAGTGTTTGCCGGCCCGTTGTGAAGCACGGGTTCGATGCGCAATTTGAGGCCGGTGACTCTCTGAAAGGAATCAACCAGAAACTCTTTGTGACGCTTGAGGGAGGAGAGATGGAAATCATCCGGGCAGGCTATACGCAGCGCATCGTCCATAACATCGAGGATGTGGCTCTCGCCCAGAATGGTCCCGACGCCTATCTTCACCCTCCGTACTTCACCCACCCATCGCTGCCACTGGGCATAGGCTTCTTCAAATGTAATCTTCCGGAGGTGCTCGAACGAACCGGCAACGTGCGCTAGGGATGAAACATCGGTTTGGTAGGCTTGCGAGGTCTCTCTTGCTGTACTCGTCGACACTGCGTTCCCGGCGAAGACCTCTGTTATGGCTGGCGCTTGTCTCTCGCTTTGCGAGATCGATGCGTACGCAGGAACGCTCTTCAATCTGCCGGCTTGAACTTGGCCGACAACTCTGACTTCTTGAGGCACTGGCTCATCTACCTGCGGATGGGGGGCCGGTTGAACCTGGCCCGGTCGCATGCCCGGTGTTTGCCTATTTCTACTGGCGTTCCCTGAGTCAAGTTTTTTTTTCAGGTCGTCGATCTGCCGCAGCAGGCTGTCGATCTGTATCGACCGTTCCATCTTGATCATCTGCAGCAAGCCCGCCTCCAACTTGAACCGCGGCTGCGGTGCCCAACGAATGGATTGCTCCAGGTCGTTCGCCAACTTTATCAGGCGCAGAATGTCGTTTTGGTTGAACTTCTTCGCCTCCTCCTGATATCGCTTCCTATAGAGCTCCGAGGTCTCGACCAGCTCCGTAGTTTCCGTCGTCAAGACGACGAGCAAATTCCTGAGGTGCTCGGCCAGACCGCCAACAAATTCGCGCAGATCATAACCGTTCCGGACAATCTCCTCGACGAGCTGAATCCCTCCTCGAACGTCCTGTGCCTTGATAAGATCCGTGAGTCGGAAAAAGAGCTCCTGATCGACGGCATTGAGAACCTTCAGAACCACTGCGGCGGTAATCTCATTCCCACAGAAGGAGCGAATCTGATCAAAAATACTCTGTGCATCTCGCAGCGACCCGTCTGCCTTTCTCGCGATAATTAGCAGTGCTTCATCATCGATCGCGACATGCTCCTCGCGAGAAACGAACCGAAGGTTCGTGATGATCTCATCAATGGAGATCCTACGAAAGTCGAAGCGCTGGCAGCGGGAGAGGATTGTCGGTGGAACCTTGTGGACCTCTGTTGTGGCAAAGACGAAGACGACATGCGCCGGTGGCTCCTCAAGCGTCTTCAGGAGCGCGTTGAACGCCTCCTTCGTGAGCATGTGCACTTCATCAATGATGTACACCTTGTACTTCCCATGCGTGGGCGTATAGCGGACAGATTCTCGGAGGTTTCGTATCTCTTCAACCCCGCGGTTGGATGCCCCATCGATCTCAACAACATCAAGGCTTTTGCCGGCCGTGATCTCCTGACAGATGTCGCAGGCGTTATCCGGGTTGCTCTCCTTCGGAGCGCGACAGTTTATTGCTTTCGCGAGGATCCGCGCGGTCGTCGTCTTGCCGGTGCCGCGCACGCCGCTGAAGATGTACGCATGCGCCAACCGATTGGACGCGATTGCGTTGCGCAACGTGCTGGTAATGTGGGATTGACCGACGACGTCTTCAAACACCATCGGCCGCCACTTGCGTGCGGTGACCTGGTAGGACATACAGTGAAAAAGTAAAAATTAAAGATGAAAAAGCAAAATGCAGAAACAGGAGGCAGAAGTCAGTAGCCAGAATTCGGAAGAAAGAACCGCCTGTCGTGCCTGCTTTTTGGATGTACGGTGTCGCCCTGTGAGGTTCATCGTGTGATCTCTACCCTCGGTGCCGCCTGGTATTCTCGACACCAAACACGTGCCCGACCGCTTCTTCGATCGACTCCACAGCGATGATCTTGAGTCCCTCCTTCACCTTTTCCGGGATCTCGCTCAGGTCTTTCAGGTTCTCCATGGGAATGATAACGGTCTTGATACCGCTTCGCTGAGCGGCAAGGAGTTTCTCGTTGAGACCGCCGATCGGCAGCACATTGCCGCGCAGCGTGATCTCTCCCGTCATCGCAATGTCGCTCCGAGCGGGCCGATTGCTCGCCGCGGAGATGATCGCCAGAGCCATCGTGATCCCCGCCGACGGACCATCCTTGGGATTCGCTCCTTCCGGGACGTGAATATGAATCTCTTTTCCTTCGCTGAAGTCGGGATTGATCTTAAACCTCTTCGCGTTCGACCGGATGTAGCTCAGCGCCGCCTGAGCAGATTCCTTCATCACTTCGCCCAATTGCCCGGTGAGCGTCAGTTTCTGTGCTCCCTTCATGATTGTGACATCGACATTCAAGATCTCGCCGCCCACGCTTGTCCAGGCAAGACCCGTGACGGAACCAATGCGCCGACCTTGCGCTGCTTCCTTCCTGCGGAACTTCGGGACTCCTAGATAGTGCTCCACCTTCTCGCGTGTCACGCTAATTGGCGCGCGCGCTTTCTGCTTTTTCGATAATCCGTTCTTTCGCCTCGCCAGCACTATTTCCTTTGCAGCCTTTCGACAGACGGAGGCAATCTCCCTCTCAAGATTGCGCACGCCCGCCTCCCGTGTGTACTCACGGATGATTCTGTCGATCGACGCGTCTTCGAACTTGATTTGCTTGCCATCGAGCCCATGGGCTTTCAGTTGTTTTGGTACGATGTGGCGCTTCGCGATCTCCCGCTTATCATAATCCAGATACCCCGGCAGCTCGATAATCTCCATGCGATCCTGAAGCGGCGGTGGGATCGCATACCGGATATTCGCCGTCGTAATGAACATGGTCTTGGAGAGATCGTAATCGACGTCAAGGTAGTGGTCGCTGAACGTGTTGTTCTGCTCGGGATCCAGCACTTCGAGTAACGCTGCAGACGGATCACCGCGGAAGTCGATGCTCATCTTGTCGACCTCATCCATCAACATCACCGGATTGACCACGCCGGCACGCTTCATCGATTGGATGATCTTGCCTGGCATCGAACCAATGTAGGTTCGGCGATGGCCCCTGATCTCCGCCTCATCCCGGACACCTCCAAGTGAGATCCGCACAAACCTCCTTCCAAGGGCTCGGGCAATGGATTTCGCGAGCGACGTCTTGCCAACGCCCGGCGGTCCCACAAAACAGAGGATCTGCCCCTTCATTTCTTTCACAAGATTCAGAACGGCTATGTGTTCGAGAATCCGTTCCTTGGGTTTCTCCAGCCCGAAGTGGTCCTCGTCCAGGATCCTCTTCACGTGCTCAACGTCGAGGTTGTCCTTTGTGCGCTTGTACCACGGCGCTGCGAGAAGCCAGTCAAGGTAGTTTCTCGTTACCGTGAACTCGGGCGACATGGTTGGAGTCTTCTTCAGCTTGTTGAACTCCTCCATGGCTTTCTCTTCCACCTCTTTCGGCATTTTCGCTCGCTGAAGCTGTTCCTTCAGCTTCGCCAGCTCGGGCGATGCTTCATCCTCACCCAGCTCGTCCTGCAGGATACGGATCTGCTCCTGGATGAAAAACTTCCGCTGAGACCTCTGGATGTTGTCCTGAACCTTCGTGTCGATCTCCCGCTCGATCTTCAGGATATCGATCTCCGTCGTGAGGATTTTTGACAGCTCGTACAACTGTTCCCGCAGGTGCCGGATTTGAAGGAGGCGCTGCTTGACATTGACATTTTGGATCAGGTTTGCCGCCATATAGAACAGCTTGCGGTGTGGCTCCTTGATCCCCTCAAAGGCCAGCACGACTTCGGGGGGGACGTTACGGCTCAGTTTGACGTACTCCTGAAAGAGCGCCGAGGTGTGGCGCACAAGGGCGTCCACCTCACGTCCCGCGTCCACCGCCGCCCTGTTGATCGTGATCTCCGCTTCGAGAAAGGCCGGGTTCTGGATCATCCGTTTGATGCTTGCCTGGACCACGCCGTCCACCAGGATCTTCATCAATCCATTGGGAAGCTTCACCATTTGAATGATCTTCGCCACGGTCCCGTGCTGATAGATATCATCGGCGGTGGGCTCATCGATGGCCGCGTTCTTTTGCGCAACGAGGAAGATATTTTTGCCTCGTTCCAGGGCCTCGTTCGCAGCCCGGAGCGAGCTTTCCCGCCCCACGAGCACGGGAAAGATCATGTACGGGAAGACGACAACATCCCGCAGCGGTAGAACGGGCAGGGTTGTGGGAATGTTATCAATCGTCTCGACGATGGAATCGCCCAACTTGGCTGGAGTCTCACTCATAATCGATGACAAACGCTCTTCGAGTAACCACTAAGACAAAAGAGGGCACGACATGCGTCGGCCCATCCATCTGAACTTCTGCGCTGAATATACCCACAAATGCCGGCAGAAGCAAGGTAGCGCGTCACCACGACGTTAAAAGCGTGCGGCTCAGCGCCAGTTGATTCATCTTCCAAAATTGGTTATCGTGAAGTCGACTTTCTTCCGATGCTCTCTCAAGAACTCTGGTACCCACGATTCCAGCTTGCGAGCGATTGCTCGCTGCTGATTACCTTTGGCGATGGAATTTCGCGCAAACATCACTCCGATGTTGTGCGTCTCTTCCAACTACTTCGGTCTGAACAGAATCCTGCCATCCGCAATATTCACCCAGCGTACAGCTCGTTGCTTGTTTCCTTTGATTCTCTTCTTCTCGGTCCCGCAGAATTTGAGGCATTCGTTCGAGGTCTGGTCGATCGCATCGATTCGGCGAGATCGCTACCTTCGCGAACCGTCGAGGTTCCCGTCTGCTACGATAACACGTTCGGCCCTGATCTTGAGTCCGTCGCAGCACATAATGGCATTACTGCAGAGGAAGCAATTCGACTCCACAGCACACCGCAGTATCTGGTATACTTTCTCGGCTTCGCTCCTGGCTTTCCGTATTTGGGGGAGCTGCCTGCACAGCTCGTGACCCCACGGCTCTCGACGCCTCGGGTGAAGATCCCGGCGGGCAGCGTTGCCATCGGAGGCAGCCAGACTGGGATTTACCCCGTCTCAACACCGGGCGGGTGGCGAATCATCGGAAGAACGCCGCTGAAGTTGTTCCAACCAGACCGTGAGCCGCCGGTATTGTTGCAGATGGGAGATATCGTCCAATTCAACCCTGTTACAAAAGAAAAGTTTGAAGATCTGTTAGAGAAGTGATCTGCGCGACTCGGCGTGGTGCTCAAAACGATGCCGTCTATGAGGGTTATATCACCGGGGTTTCTGACAACGGTTCAAGACGCTGGGCGGCCCGGCTACGCACACTTAGGCGTTTCTGCCTCCGGTGCTGCGGATCAGCTCTCGCTTCGCCTGGGGAACTTGCTTGTCGGCAATCCAGCACACAGTGCGGCACTAGAGATGACGCTCGTCGGTGGAGTGTTTGAGTTCGAGTCACCCTGCATGGTTGCTCTCACCGGCTCTGATTTCGGAGCTACGCTGGATGGCCGCGAGGTGCCTCTCTGGCATTCCGTGTATGTTGCCGCAGGGCAGGTCCTCCGGTGCGGCCCAACGAAGAGGGGCGCACGATGCTATGTCTGCATTCGTGGGGGGATTGATGTTCCAGCGGTGCTTGGGAGCGCCTCAACGCACGTGGCTACCTCGCTCGGTGGCTTCGGCGGGAGAGCCCTGAAGGCTGGTGATGTCCTCTTGTGCAAGACGCTTCAAGAGAAGCCTTCACACGTACCTCAACGAGTCAAGCGAATTGTTCTTGACCGGATCGCGTTTAGGGAAAAGATCCGGGTAATTGCCGGCCCGCAGATCGACCTGTTTCCAGAGGGGGTGCGCTCCCTTTTCACCTCTTCACAGTATCGGGTGACTGAGGAGGCTGACCGCATGGGCCTTCGGCTCTCCGGACCACCGCTGAGAGGGCCGGGCGCTCATGATATCCTTACGGAGGGTGTTCCGCTCGGCGCCATACAGGTGCCGCGCGATGGCGAACCCATCATACTCTTTGTTGAACATCAGACAACCGGTGGTTATCCGAAAATTGCCACTGTGATCTCCACGGATATTCATGCTGTGGGTCAGCTCAGGCCACGCGATACTGTTACATTTGAGTTCGTCTCCGTCGAACAGGCCGTCAGGTTGCTGGCTCAACTGGAAGCTCTGATAACAACCGGATCACTCGAACCGGCATGACACCAGACCGTTTTTCTTGGCTCCGATCGGTTGGCCGCGAGCAGTGGCGCGCGCTCATCGCAGCTCAATTGGGCTGGGTGTTGGATGCGATGGATGTAATGCTGTACGCCTTTGCCCTCACTGCAATCCAGCGGGAGTTTAGACTTTCCTCGGGCCAGGCCGGCGCGCTTGCCTCTGTAACTCTTGTTTCCTCTGCTGTTGGCGGAGTTCTGTTTGGCGTGCTGGCCGACCGGATCGGGCGCGCACGATCTCTGATTTTCTCCATCCTTGTCTATTCGATATTCACAACGCTCACCGCAACGGCAGGAACAATCCTCGAGCTTGTCCTGTGGCGATCGCTCGTCGGACTCGGCATGGGCGGTGAGTGGTCCGCGGGCTCGGTTCTGGTCTCGGAGACCTGGCCGTCCGAGCATCGAGGTAAAGCCATTGGGTTGATGCAATCGGGATGGGCTATCGGCTATATTCTGGCTGCCGTTCTTGCCGCCGCAGTTCTTCCTCGGTACGGTTGGAGGGTGTTGTTCCTGTTGGGCCTTCCCCCGGCTTTCTTCACGTTATGGATCCGCCGGTGTGTCCGTGAGCCCGAGATTTGGATGAAACAGGCGAGGTCTGGATTAGCTCATCGACCCACGTTTGCCTGGGAGATCTTCCGCTCTCCCCTTCTTCGTAAGACCGTCGTTGGATCGATCGTCACCCTCTCCGTCCTCTTTGCATACTGGGGACTCTTCACCTGGATGCCCTCGTTTCTCGCTCGACCCCTTGAACAAGGCGGTGCCGGGCTCGGCATCGTCAAGGGCTCCGCGTGGATCATCCTCATGCAGATTGGCGCATTCCTCGGCTATATCTCATTTGGGCTCTTTGCCGACAGGTTTGGCCGCCGACCGGCGTTCTCGCTGTTCCTTGCTGCCGCGGCGATCCTCGTCCCCGTGTACGGTCAGCTTGCAAGGCACGAAGTCCTGCTGCTGGCACTGGGCCCCTTGATCGGTTTCTTCGGTCATGGCTATTTCAGCGTCTTTGGGGTAATGTTATCTGAGTTGTTTCCAACACATGTTCGTGGCACCGCTCAGGGGTTCGTTTATAATGTCGGTCGCGCCTTCAGCGCGCTGGCACCGTACACAATCGGCATGCTTGCTGATCAGTATGGCGTCGGAAGCGCTCTGGCAATCACTTCTGCCTTTTTCCTTGCAGGCGCGGGTTTGATCTTCTTTCTCCCCGAAACACGAGGAGAACCGCTTCAGTAGAGTAGCTTTGTTTATACCTCTGCAAAACGAGACGACCATGGCAAACTTCATTGACATCAACTCGGATGTAGGCGAGCGGCCCGAAGCGCTGCTTGATGGCCGGGAGGAGGAGCTTCTTGCACAGATTAGCTCGGCCAATATCGCTTGCGGTGTGCACGCCGGTGACCTCTTGACGATGGAGAGTGTGGTCCGGCTCTGCTCGAAGCACCACGTCAACATAGGTGCTCACCCGAGCTATCCAGATCGAGCGAACTTTGGCCGCACCGAGATGAACCTCCCGTCGGATGAAATCGGAGCGTGCGTCCATGGCCAGGTGAAAACCTTGCTGGACCTCGCAGAGAGACTGCATTGCAGCGTACGGCACGTAAAGCCACACGGGGCTCTCTACAATGTTGCGGTAAAGGATCCTCGGGTTGCAAAAGCAGTTGCTGTGGGAATCGAAAAGGCGAGTAAGCGCTTGATTTTACTGGGGTTAGCGGGGTCCTCGATGCTGGAAGTTTGGAGGGCGGCGGGCTTCACCGTTGCCGCCGAGGCGTTTGCCGACCGGCGATATGAGCCCGACGGTTCGCTACGCTCTCGCAAGCTTCCCGGTGCTGTTATCAGCGATGCATCTGAAGCTGTTGAGCAAGTGCTTGGAATTCTGAAGCGCGGGGTGGTGGTGACCGCCGATGGAAGTGGGTTGAACGTGGAAGCTCAGACGATCTGTCTTCACAGTGACACGCCGAACGCAGCCACAATTGCCCGCGCGCTCCGCGAGGCACTGCCGAGGGAGGGAATCGAGATACGGCCGCTCTAGCTCATCGCCTCGTTCAGAAATCTTGCAAGGGGGGTTGCCTCTTCAAAAGCCTTCGCCACCTTCTCAACAAACGACCTCTTGTAACAGACCGACTCAGCCCACTCGCTCCCCACAAAGAACTGCTTGAGCTTCAGTGATTCTGCAAGGCGGGGCTCCGGGTCATACCCGCGAGGAACGCGTTTCAGCTTGTCCCCCTCGAGCTCCCCAAACCTTCTCTTGAACTTTCTCTCTTCGATGATGGAGAGAAATCGGTCTGGCTGTTCCCACATCGCCCGTCGGATCTTCTTGATCTGATCACCGCCGGGCATGTAGATGCCTCCGCCTATGAACACCTCCCCGGGCTCGATGTGAAGGTAGTAGCCTGATCCTTCGATTCCCTTCGGCTTCCCGCGCAGAACAAAATGAGCCGCCACGTGTGTCTTGTACGGGGTTTTGTCTTTGCTGAACCGAACGTCGCGATAGACGCGGAACATCGACCTCTTGGGGTTGACATCATATTCTGGTGCGAACCTCTCAAAGTATGGTTTGAGCGCAGCAATGAGAGATTGCATCGGCAGCTTGACGAATGATTCGTACTGACCTTTATGTTCCTCGAACCACGGCCGGTTGTTGTTGCGCCTCAATTGTTTCAGGAATTGGATTCCCTCCCGCGGGAATCCTTCGAACGGAGGGTAGGTATCAAGATCTGCAAGCGGGAGATTTCTCACAGCCATATGCTCTCCATGGTCTTTTACAGGGATCGATATTCCTTACCTTCAATCGCCGCTCTCACAAAGCCGTCTGCTTTCTCCAATCGGCGCTGGGCCTCCTCCTTCGTTACGCCCGCTTTGATCATCACAAGCGCGGTTTTCACGTGGCCCCCGGCCCGTTCCAGATAGTCAGCCGCGTCTTCATAGGTGACTCCGGTTATGGTCATGACAATCCGCTTCGCTCGCTCACGAAGCTTTTGATTCGTCATTTGTAGATCAATCATCATGTTTTCGTACACCTTCCCAATCCGGATCATTGCCGTCGTAGTGATCATGTTGAGCACAAGCTTCTGCGCTGTTGCCGACTTCATCCTCGTTGAGCCCATGATGACCTCTGGCCCAACCTCCGGGCAGATTGCCAGATCAATGACCCTCGCCAGCTCCGTAAATTCCGACGAATAAACCTTGCTCCTTGGATTGGTTGTTACATAAAGCGTCTGGGCGCCGCGCTCTTTTGCCCGCTTGACGGCCCCGATTACATAGGGGGTTCTCAGGCTCGCGGCAATTCCGCAGACGACATCTTTGGCGTTCGCCTTCGCCCGGTCAATGTCGCGGGCACCGTCCTCTTCCCTGTCCTCAGCTCCCTCTTGGGCTTTGAACATCGCTTTCCCGCCGCCCGCCATCAACCCCTGGACCATTTTCTGGGGGGTCCCGTACGTGGGAGGACACTCCGCGGCATCAAGGACTCCTAATCTTCCACTCGTTCCTGCACCAACATACAATAACCGACCCCCACCTTTGAATGCCCCTACGACGATCTCCACGGCTCTCCGGATGTGTGGTATCTCCGCCTCAATCGCCTGCGCCACCCTCTTGTCCTCGCTATTGATGATCCTCAAGATTTCCTCTATCGAGCGAGCGTCAATATCCATACTCGCGGGATTTCTCTGCTCCGTGCTGAGCCGCGCGAGCTGTTCAAAGAGTTTCTTCTCGTCGCTCAAGGTCAATTCCGTCTGCTATTACTTGCTGGTTGTTCGTATGCAACGAGGACAAGCTTCTTATCGTCAGCCTCGAGTTGAACCGATCCTGTCATTGTGAGATCAAGTACCTTGATAGATTCGACCCCCGGAATGCGCCTCGCCGATCTTATCTCGGTCTCAAGGTCGCCCCCCTTCAGCGCGATAAGCGCCGGCGGCACAACACGCATCACACCCTGCGATTGCTCGTCACGCTCAACCCCCGGTCGCGGAGTGCTTTTCAACAAGGGCTTCGACCATCGAACGAGATCCTTTAGGGGTGCAACAGCGCGAGCGACCACAACATCATAGCGCGCATGATGATCCTTGTGCCTGCCAAGCTCCTCGGCTCTCCCCCAGACCGCAGAGGTGTTCGGCAGGGACAGAGAGTGCAGGATGTCTTCCACAACCTTGATTTTTTTCTGAGTAGAGTCAACGAGCGTCATAGAGATATCCGAAAGCATTATTTTCAGCGGTATCCCCGGAAGCCCTCCTCCTGTGCCCAGATCGAGGACCGATGCTCCTAGCGGAAGCCGAAGCTTGAAAAGGATCGACACAGAATGGAGGAGGTGGCTAACCCAAAAATTCTTCTCGTCTTTGCGCGAGACGAGGTTGATCTTTTTGTTCCACTCGAGCAGCAGGTTTGAGAAGGACCGCAGTAGGGTGATCTGCCCATCAGTAACGTCGACGCCATTCTCCATGCAAACCGCCTTGAACCACGTTGCTTCCCGCACGGCACCACCACAAGTTAGTGTGCTACAATGAGTTACGCTTGGCGTTCCACGTGAAACCGTTCAAGCTTTCAGATACACCATTAGGACGGAAATGTCAGAGGGGGTTACACCGCTGATCCTCGACGCTTGCCCGATCGACTGGGGCTTGACCTTCCGCAGCTTTTCCCTCCCTTCAGTTGAGAGGGCTTTGATTCGAGTGTAATCAACATCGATCGGAATCGATTGCTCCTCGAACTTGTCAAATTTCTCAATCTCCTCAACCTGCCGCTGGATGTACCCCTCATACTTCAACTCAATCTCCACCTGCTCAAGTATCTCACGTTTGAGCTTATCGTCTGGCAGTGATAGAATCGAGCGCATCACCGGCTCAGAACTGATGGAATCCGCGTTGATCAGGCCCAGCAGAGTCACGCCCGGTCGCTTCAGGAGCTTTGAAAGCTTTTCCTTCTCGTCAATTCTCTCGGATGAAATTCTCTCGAGATACGCGTTTGCATGTTGAGGCGAAAGCGAATATTCCTTCGCGAACCGTATGCCGCTTGCGATCAATTCCTTTTTTCTCTCCAGCCTCTCGAACACCCCGCGGTCAACCAGACCCAGCGAATTACCTTTCTCCATCAGTCGTCGGTCCGCGTTGTCCTGCCGGAGGAGAAGCCGGTGCTCCGCTCGAGAGGTGAACATTCTGTAGGGCTCATCAGTGCTTTTGTTGACCAGATCATCTATCAGCACGCCTATGTACGCCTCCGATCTTCTCAGTATGAATGGATCTCGGCCTTGACATTTCAAGGCTGCGTTGATGCCCGCTACGAGACCTTGCGCAGCCGCCTCTTCGTAGCCCGATGTCCCGTTGATCTGACCGGCAAAGAAGAGTCCCTCTACAAGCTTCGTCTCGAGACTAAGCTTTACTTGATGCGGAGGAAAAAAGTCATACTCAACGGCATAGCCCGGCCGCAGCATGTTCACATTCTCCAACCCGTGGATGGATTTCAGTCCCTCATATTGGATATCCTCGGGCAGACTGGTGGAGAATCCGTTCACATATACCACGTCTGTGTCGTACCCCTCCGGCTCCAAGAATACCTGATGCTGTTCTTTGTCCTCGAACCTCACAATCTTGTCTTCGATCGAAGGACAGTATCGAGGGCCGATCCCTTTGATCACACCCATGAAGAGCGGCGACCGATCAAAGCCCTTTCGCAGGATGGCGTGCGTTTGCTGATTCGTGTGTGTCAGGTACATCGGAATTAGTTTGTTGTTGATCCTGGGTGTAGAAAAGGAAAACGGATGCGGCGGGTCATCACTCGGTTGCTCCTCTAGTCTCGAGAAGTCTATGCTCCTCCTATCTATTCTTGGTGGCGTTCCGGTCTTCAGCCTCCCGCTGACAAACCCCAGCCCCTCTAGATTCTCCGTCAGGCCACCCGATGCCGGCTCACCATACCGACCTCCCTCTCGATGCGTCAAGCCGGTATGCATAAGGCCGCGGAGAAAGGTCCCGGCGCTCAAAACGACACACTTGCACCAGAGATTTAAACCTCCCTTCGTCACAACCCCGGTGATTTGTCGACGCCCTGGGGATTTGCCATCCTCAGTCAGCACATCCAGGACAGAATCCTCAAGAATCTGGACGTTTGGTTGGATCGCAACTCGTCGCAGTGCTTCTCTGGAGTACCATTCGCGGTCGTTTTGACACCTGGGTGACCACACGGCAGGGCCTTTTGACCTATTGAGCAATCGGAATTGAATGCCGGTTGCGTCTGCAATTTTCCCCATTTCTCCACCGAGAGCGTCGATCTCTCGGACAAGGTGCCCTTTCGCGGTCCCCCCTATCGCTGGATTGCATGACATCCTTCCAGTTGCCTTCTTTTCCATTGTGATCATAAGGACGCCACACCCCATCCGGGCTACCGCAAGAGCCGCTTCTATGCCGGCGTGACCTCCACCTACTACCACGACATCATAATATTTCCGGTTTCTGCTCATCACAAGGACATTGTTCCACGTGGAACCGTTTGGTGTCTATTTTCCTATACAGAACTTTGAGAATATATCATTCAGAATATCGTCCGTCGTAACCGCCCCGGTAATGAGCCCAAGTTGGTCTAGAGCTCTTCTCAAATCTAGAACGATGAACTCCCCGCTTTGGTGTTGCTCCACGGAGTCCACCGCCAGCTTCAGTGCTTCGTCAGCCTTTAGCAGGGCGGCTTGATGTCGGGCGTTGGTGATTGTTACTCCTCCCTCCTGATAGCCGTCCTTTCCCGACAAGACGGTCCTGACAAGCAGCGACCTTAGCTCATCCAATCCAACCCTCGTCTTCGCCGAGATCGCGACGGCTGAAGTGCCAGGAAAAAGGTTCATCGTTTTGGACACGAGGCCGTCATCCAACTCACCGAGATCAAGCTTGTTGAACACCCGAAGGCAAGAGGCTCCCGTCCCCCCAATTCCAGACACCAGCCCCTTCACGTATGTTTCCTCATCTGCCGAAAGATCGCGCGAGCAGTCGAACATCAAAAGAAGCAGGTCGCAGTTCAAAAGCTGCTCCTCGGAGCGTCGCACTCCTTCGATCTCTACGGGATCGGTAGTCTCCCTTAGTCCGGCAGTGTCAATAATGCTAAACAGGACACCCTGAAGGAGTACCGACTCCTCAATGGTATCGCGGGTGGTTCCGGGGACATCTGTGACAATCGCTCGATTCTGCATAAGAAGCGCATTGAGCAGGCTCGACTTGCCAACGTTCGGAGCACCCGCGAGAACAATCCGCACTCCTTCTCTATAGATCTTCCCCCTTTCATATGAGGCAAGCAGCTCTTCAAGTTGTGAAATTATCCCTCTGATCTGCAAAGCTACAGCTGACTTCTCCGCGAATTCATATCCTTCCTCAACAAAGTCAAGCTCTAGTTCAAGCGATCCTATGACGCGGACAAGTTGATCCCTGATGGAATTGATCCGATCTGAGAGGATGCCTTTCAGTTGGCGGACTGATGAACGATGGCCAGCTTGGGATCGTGTATGGATTAGATCTGCCACTGCCTCGGCTTGGGCGAGATCTATTCTGCCATTGAGGAAGGCTCGCTTGGTGAATTCCCCAGGCTGCGCTGCTCGAGCCCCGTAGCGAATGGCTGCGTCCAGCAAGTTCCGGCTGATGAACATGCCGCCATGGCAGCTTAGCTCCACCACATCCTCTCCGGTGTACGAATGCGGCGCCCTGAACACAAGCGCAACAACATCGTCAATTACCTCCCCCGATTCGTCGACAAAGTTGCCATAGTGGGCGGTGTGTGATGCCGCGTCCCCAAGGGCGGCCTTTCCCCGGAAGCCCTTCGCCGCGAGTGGAATAGCCTCCGGACCGCTCAGCCGGATCACGGAGATCCCGCCTTCACCTATCGGGGTTGCGATCGCGGCAATTGTGTCAGATTCATGCGCCAGCAACACGATTTTAAACCTCTCTCGTTGCTTAGATGGGACGCTAATGTACAAAATCGTCGGGCGATTTACAAACCGGTCGCCGGAGACAAAAAACCCCGCTCGGCTTGAGCGGGGCTTCCGGAGCGAGGCATGTGTTTTGAGGTCTACCTCTTCAGGCGTGGGAGATCTTTCGTGATCTTCCCGAAAACGCCCCCATGTTTCCTTTTCTTGGGCTCGGCCTTGCGTAGGGGTTCTTGCCCCGCCTGTCGGTTGATCATGATTTGCTGCCCAATCGATAGGATGTTGAACACAAAGTAGTAGAGATTCAAGCCGGCCGGAAAGCCGTTGAAGAGTAGCGTCATGAGGATGGGCATCATCCACACCATTGTCTTCTGGCGCGGATCCTTGACGCTCATCTTCTGCTGGATGAACATTGTTACCCCCATGAGGAGCGCGAGCCCGCTGATATCCCGAACACCGAAAAACGGGATCTCGAAGGGAAGCGTTACTATCCTGTCTGGCACCGAGAGGTCGTTTATCCACCAGACGAAGTTGGCCTGACGCAACTCGATTGTAGCCCGGAAAACACTGTAAAGCGCTATCAGGATTGGGAATTGGAGGAGAAGCGGAAGGCAACCGCCCGCAGGATTTACCCCGTATTCCTTGTACAGATTCATGATCTGTTGATTCATCTTCTGGGGCTCGTCTTTGTACTTCTGCCTGATCTCGTTCATAAGCGGTTGAAGCGCCTGCATTTTCTTCATAGAGCGCATGCTGCTTCGACTCAACGGATGAAGGGCAACCTTGATGATGATTGAAAAAACGATAATCACCAGACCCCAGTTGGGCACCAGATAGTGTATCCCGTTCATCAGCGGCATCATGATGTATTCTGAGATCGGCCGGATCAGCCATGTCCACCCAAGACTGACAATCCTCTCGAGACCTATGCCGTATGATTTGAGCAGGTCATAATCGATTGGACCCATAAAAACTTGGAAGCTGCTGACCTCATCCGCCCCACCCTTGTACGGCATCCCGACCGCAATCGAATATTTCTCGACCGCCCCGTTGTCCGGAGCATGCCGCCGCGTGCCTTCAAGGTACGCTCCGTCGCTCGTCCCCCCCGCTGGTATAAGCACAACCGCAAAGTACTTTGTCTGGGTCGCAGCCCAGTCGACAACCCCAGAGATGCCCTTCTTTGGATTTTCATCAAAACTCGGTACGTCCAGTTCGGTCAACTCTTGGCCCGCATACGCGTACGCAGCCGCGAAGCTTGACTCATCAACGCTATTATGCTCTGCATACCGGAGCCCGCTTTCCCATATAACTTGATATTCATAATTCGCGATAGCATCCGCCATTCTCGTCAACCTAAACTCCACGGTGAAACCGTACTCCCCGTTTTTGAACAGAAGGTGTTTCACCAGGTGACCGCCTGTGGCTGTCGGCACTGTAAGATCGAGGCTGAACTCTTCGTTCCCGGTAAGCTTCACCGTGCTCTGACCGGCGTACCCCATGTCGAAATAAAGGTCCCTTGTGTCGATCAGCCGCCCGTCTGAGGTCGTAAAAAGCAGGCTCAGGTCACCTCCTTTTTCGTAGTCTACGAGTTGAACCTGTTGCCCATCCCAGGTGGTGTACTTCTTCAACGTCCACGTTTTGATCAGTCCACCCTTTGTGGTTATCTCGCTCGTGAAGAGATCCGTCTCAATCGTAACGATCTTTTCCTGCCCAACGCCGCGGTTGCTAAAAAACTTCCCGAGTGGACTCGGCGTACTGACGCTCTTTACGGGCTCCGGAGCTTTCCGCTTCAGCGTATCCTGAACCTGCGTTGGTGTTGCTCTCTCCGTTTTTGTCGTCTGCTGTGTGGAGTGCGGTGCGTTGAGCAACATCCACGCAACCAGGACAACGAAGATTAGCACGTATCCAAGAACTGATTGACGATCCATCAAATGCCCTACGATCGGTTTCTGTTAAAACCCTGATTATGGAACCGGATCATAACCACCAACCTTGTGAAAGGGGTGGCACTTGAGAATCCTCCTCACCGAGAGCAGCGTTCCTCGGAGGCTTCCATGCTTTTGAATTGCCTCGAGCGCGTACTCTGAGCAGGATGGAAAGAACCGGCAGTGGTTAACTGGAAGGAGTGGAGAGAGAAGCGTTTGATACCAGCGAATAAGGAAAATAAGTCCGGACCTCATCGGAATCCTTTAGAGTTCTTCCTGCAGGTTGGTGAGGAGCTCGATCATAGCGCGCTCCACAGCCCCATAGGCCAGCGTCTTCACCTGCACCGCTGTGCCGGGCGTGCACATGAAGACGGCTTGCACTGATTTTCCGGGCGGCCTTGTGCGAGCCACAAGAATTGCCTTGTTTATTCGATACGCTTCTCTCATGAGTCGTCGCAAGCGGTTTCGCAGAGAGGAACGCCGAACGGTCCTGCTAACGGAGAATCCCACTTTGATCCCCTTTTTGTCTTCATCGCTGAGCAGGAGAAAACAGCGGATGACTCCCGACTGAAACGCCTTGCCTTTGGAGAGAACCGCGGAGAAGGCTTGGTGGCCTCGGAGGATCTCGTTTTTGCGCAACGTTGGGCGCAACAGCCTCACCGCTCGGTTATTGGACTACCGCGAAGAACTCACTGTCAGGTGATGCCGACCTTTCGCGCGTCGACGAGCCAGCACCTTTCGGCCATTTCGTGTTGCCATGCGGGCTCGAAACCCATGGGTATTCTTCCGTTTGCGATTATGGGGTTGAAAGGTTCGCTTCATGGTTCTCTCCAGATCAAGCAACGCACACGGTTAAGATTTCGCTTTCACTCTTAGCTTATAAATGTACAAAATAACGCAGCGAATTCCAATCCCATCCAGCGCGCGCTTCACCCCAGCTCAGACTCTCAAGTGCGAATTCAACGGATACTGCGCTCCTGCCCTCCTCTGTCTTCCCCCGCCAACCCACTTTTGCTACCGCCAGCACACTTTGTAATTTTTTTCCTTGCATACACAGCCTTCCAGTGTTATAATTATGCGCCCTAGCCGTTCTGCTTATAGCTGTTTATAATTTGTTGATAACCTTTTCCTGGTCCCCGTTGCCTCCGGTGATGCCCAAATGCAAGCCCAAAACCGTGCGTTGATGCCGTGTTAATATCACTGTTACTAATGTTAAGACATCCTCTATTTATTGCAAGTTAGCGCGATTGAATCATGTTGATAACTCGATGTTTCGGTGTAGCCTAACGAATTCGGTTGTTTCTATGTTGTTAGCTCGCGTGTTCACCATGTGTTCAGAACGGGCGCTTGGTTTTTACTAATACCCACGGTCCGACCTGCTGAAATCCACGGAAACAAGTAGATGTCTCTCCAAGAGGTTGCACAGGATGCTGTTCAGGTAAACGCGGAGGTTCAGCGCGTTTGGGATGCGTGCCTTGCGGCGATACACAATAGGGTCACCAGCCTCAGCTTCAAGACCTGGTTCCAGCCGATCGTGCCCCTCAAGCTGGTTCATGAGGAGCTGACCGTCCAGGTGCCCAGCCAGTTTTTTTACGACTGGGTTGAGCAGCACTATAATTCACTCATTCGTGAAACAATAACCAGTGTGCTTGGCGACAACGCTCGGCTCTACTACTCCATCGCAGCAGATGAGAGCCCGGCTGAGTTCGATCCGTTGCCGCAATCCGCGGTAGTTTCCAACCAACGCAGAGATGCACAATCTGCCTCCGCACCTTCGAGCTTCTTGCCGAGGTCTGCGTTTCGACAAACCGATCAACTCCCCGCTCAAAGCAACCTCAATCCGCGCTACACATTCGACAATTTCATCAAGGGTGACAGCAACCAACTCGCACGCGCGGCAGCCCTCGCTGTAGCCAACAATCCCGGCGGCACCTCCTTCAACCCCGTTGTTGTCTACGGGGGCACCGGCCTTGGGAAAACGCATTTGATGCACGCTTTGGGAAACCACGCAATTGCGATGGGAAAGACAAGGCGCGTGGTTTACGTTTCCAGCGAGAAGTTCACCATCGAATTTGTTGAAGCAATTCAGGCGGATCGCGTCAACGAGTTCTCCCATTTCTATCGCAGTGTCGATCTTCTGATCGTAGATGATATTCAATTCTTCTCGGGAAAAGAGAAGACTCAGGACAATTTCTTCCACACCTTCAACACGTTGTATCAGCTCGGCAAACAGATCGTCCTATCTTCCGATCTTCCGCCGAAAGAACTGAAGGGGCTTGATGAACGCCTCATCTCACGCTTTCAGTCCGGCTTGACCGCGGATATCCAGCCGCCGGATCTCGAGACACGCATCGCAATCTTGCGTAAGAAAAGCGAGGACAACAGCTTTGAGCTCCCGCCGGATGTTATTGACTTCATCGCGGCCAATGTCACAAGCAACATTCGTGAACTCGAGGGCTGCCTCATTAGCCTGATAGCACGAGCCTCCCTTGATAGTAGGGATGTGAACATTGAACTGGCGCGCGAGGTATTACGGATGATTGTCAATGATGTAAAATCGCCCGTAAACATTGATCAAATTCAACGCCTCGTCTGTGAATTCTATGATATTCCTGAAGATCTCCTCCGAGCAAAGACGCGCAAACAGGAGGTGGTAAGCGCTCGCCAAATTGCCATGTATCTGGCCAAGGAGCTCACAAATTCTTCGCTTAAGACAATCGGCTTGCACTTTGGGGGCAGAGATCACAGCACCGTGATTCACGCCTGTCAGTCCATTCAAGACCGACTGGGAAATGACTCCTCTTTCAAGCAAAATATTGAACAGCTTCGTAGACGTATTGAAATGAGCGGTCGGTAGCAACTAACCCAATTGGTTTATTACCCCCAATTCCTCACGGCGACAACCCCTCTGAGACAAGCGCCCAGCGTCCGTCAGTCTTGTTCACAACTTTGTGGAGTAACTCGTGAATAGGCGTCGTTCAGTAGTTGACAGTAACCCGAAGAATTCTCCGCCACGTATCTAGATCGATCCGCGTGGATAATCACCTCCTTACGAACGCACTTTCCACACCTCTCGTTCTTCTCGAAAGCGTGGAATCTCTCTCTTTATCAATATTTCCCTCACAATCTCATGCCCATTCCGATTCTATCAACATCCTTATTAGTACAACAAGTTTTCTTTCATTTAATTATTGTATTGTTACACTAGAAAAGCCTCTTGAGAAGACTGATTCTTGCAAGAAGCCGGTTGTAAATAGGCAGAATTTTTGGTATTTTGCTTCAAATTATCTTCACGGCCAACCTCGTTCAAAAGGAGGTTTGAATGAAATTCACCGCTGCAAGCAATGAACTTCAAAAATCGTTGAGCAAGATAAGCGGCGTTGTCCCTTCAAAATCGACTCTCCCAATCCTCGAAAACATCCTCTTTCAAGTTTCCAGAAACACACTTTACTTAGCGGCCACGGACCTTGAGATCTCTATGTCCGCATCAATGGACGTAAAAGGAAACGAGGATGGCTCCATCGCTGTACCCGCAAAACGGCTGATGGAAACGATCCGGGCTCTGCCGAACGTTCAGCTGATCTTCCACGCAGATCTCCCGACAAACAAGATCAAGATGATTACCGAGATGGGTGAATATGTGCTTATGGGGGAATCGAGCGAGGAGTTTCCGACGATACCACAATTCAAGGGCGAAGAAAAAATTGTGTTGGACGGCGAGATGTTGAGGAAACTGATCTACAGGACAATCTTTTCCGTCAGCACGGACGAGTTGAGGCCAGCAATGACGGGTGTTCTCCTGCAGGTGAAGGAGAACGAATTACGAGCGGTCTCGACTGACGGCCATAGGCTGGTTCGGATTAACTACACGGGTCTCAAAGAGGCAAAGGTCAAACGAGAAATTATCGTCCCAGCAAAAGCGCTGACGCTAGTTGCACGATCCGCCGAAGACGGGGAGAATACGTTTTCAGTAAATACAACGCACGTGCAATTTTCATTCGGCACAACGACGTTGACATCTCGCGTCATTGAGGAGAGCTACCCTAACTACGAGTCCGTTATTCCCCTGGATAATGACAAGAAACTAGTTGTGAATCGCGATCTCATGCTCGCCTCCGTTCGCCGAGTTGCTCTCTACTCCAGCTCCACAACGCGCCAGGTTCGCTGCTCGCTGAAGAAGAACGAGCTGAGGATCATGGCAGAGGATGTCGATTTCGGCGGTGAAGCCAAGGAGAAAATGCCGTGTGACTACGGCAGCGACGACCTTGAAATAGGATTTAACTCCAACTACCTCACCGATATTCTTTCTCACCTGGATAGCGAGGAGGTTGAGTTTAGCCTTGGGAGTTCGGTGCGGGCGGCGATTATTACACCCGCGAAGCAGGAACAGAACGAGGACATCCTCATGCTCGTGATGCCAATGCGGTTGAACGCTTGATCGGAGGCGATGGACAGAAGTGTTTCCGCTGATAGCCCCATCTCGGGCGACGGGATCGGGGCTATCGCGTTGTAGGTGAGCGCAGCAGACATGAAACTCGTCAGGATGGACATCATGAATTTTCGCAATCATGCCCGCACGAGTTTTAGCACCGCGGAGCGCATCAACGGCTTCGTCGGCGACAATGGGCAGGGAAAAACAGGTCTGCTGGAGGCGATCTCAGCTCTCTGCCTTACCAAGAGCGTGTTCGGAAGCGCGGACGGCGTGCTTCTCCAGATAGGCAAGGACGTGCTCGGCGTACAGGGCGAGTTCCAGGGCGACGGCGGCGTCAGGTGTGAAGTGGGACTCTCGTACCGCGCGGGGGAGGAGAAAAAGACTTTTACGATGAACGGCACGACGTTAGAGAGATTGTCGGACGTCGTCGGCCAGTTTCCTGTGGTGGTCTTGGCGCCGGAGATGGGAGCGATTACCTCCGGTGCCCCACCGGAGAGGCGAAAGTTTTTGGATTTTGTGATTGCGCAAGCGAGCAGGATCTATCTGGAGGACCTGCTCGAGTATCGACGGGTGTTGAAGCAGCGGAACAAGATTCTGTTGGACGCGAGGCTTGCGAGGATGGACTGTAGTGAACTCATCGAGCCGTGGAGCGCGGAGCTGATCGATCGGGGGACTCGCATCGCGGCGCGCCGCGGGGCATTCGTGGAAGAGTTCAAACCCCTCGTGGAGGATGCCTATCACGATCTTGCCGGGAGGGGGGAGACGCCAGCGATCCAGTATAAACCGTCGATACCGATGGGGCTCGCAGCATCGGAGGAGACCATTCGTACGGCGTTCGAGGCGGAGCTTCGCCGAAGGGGAGAGGAGGAACGGCAGGCCGGTGCGACGCTGGTTGGACCGCACAGGGACGATGTGGCGATGACGATCAACGGCCTGGGCCTGCGGAAATATGCGTCGCAGGGCCAGCACAAAACATTTGTCGTTGCATTGAAGGTGGGGGAGTTCCAGTATCTGCTTGGCCGCCGCAACGAAAGGCCAATCTTGCTTCTGGATGACATCTTTGGCGAGCTGGATAACCACCGGGCTGAACAGCTGCTAGACCTCATTGGATCCTTGGGTCAGGCTTTCATCACGGCGACGGGTGACGGTGCCTTCCCGGCGGGCTTCGAATGGGGCAGCCTGAACCGACGATTTCTAGTTCATCAAGGCAGTGTAGTGTATGATGAGGCGAGCAGTTTCATCCGCTAGGCCGCTCGGCGAGACGCTTGAGGAACTCGTTGAAAAGCTCGGCATCAAGAGGAAGCTTCAAGAATATGAGGCCGTCGAACGCTGGGGGGATATTGTTGGTCAGCAGATTGCCCGGGTAACAAGCGCAACGGGGATCACCAAGGGCGTTCTCTTTGTGAGAGTGAGGGCAAGCACGTGGCGAAACGAACTGACGATGCGTAAGGAAGAGATCATTCGGAAACTCAACCATGTTCTCGGCGAGGAAATAGTCAAAGATATCAGGTTTCATTAAGAGGAAAGCTTTATGGCGGAGGCTACACTAGAGACGACAGCAAAGAGGCGAAGCGCGCGAGCGAAGGTGAAAGGAGAACGGACCGGCAAGGCTGCGGCTCAAGGTCAACAGAGCGGAAACGGCTCCCCGCGGGGCTACACAGCGGACGATATCACAGTTCTGAAGGGGCTTGAGGCGGTGCAGCGCAGGCCGGCGATGTACATTGGAGACACGAGCACGCGCGGCCTTCACCACCTTGTCTACGAGGTTGTTGACAACTCCATCGACGAGGCGCTCGCGGGGTACTGCAGGAACATCATCGTGACGATCAACGCTGACGGATCCGTCACCGTGGAGGACGACGGTCGCGGCATCCCGACCGAGATGCACCCTGAGGAGAAAAAGTCGGCACTCGAAGTGGTGATGACGGTGCTCCACGCCGGGGGAAAATTTGACAAGAATACATACAAGGTCTCAGGCGGACTTCACGGCGTCGGCGTCTCTGTTGTGAACGCGCTGAGCGAGGTGCTCGAGGTCGAAGTGTATCGGGAGGGAAAGGTCTTCTACCAGAAGTACAAGAAGGGGGATCCGGTCGCGCCCGTGAAGGTGACGGGTAAAGTCGAGAAGGGAAAAACCGGCACAAAAATCATGTTTCTGCCAGACGCCGGGATTTTCAAAAACAGGGCCTTCAAGTTTGAGACAGTTGCCGAGCGACTGCGCGAGTTGGCGTTTCTGAACCCGGAGGTAGTGCTGCGTATTGAGGATCTTCGATCGAAGAACGGCGATGAGGAAGTCTTTCACTTCGAAGGTGGGCTCAAGGAGTTCGTGCAGTATATTGATGCGACGCGGCATGCGATCATCAAAAAACCGTTCTACGTGAAAAGCCAAGGGAACGACGAAAATGGGCGCGCGGTTGAGGTAGAGGTGGCATTTCAATTCAACGATGATTTCACGGAAAACGTCTTAAGCTATGTCAACAATATCAACACCCATGAGGGGGGCACGCATCTCGTAGGGTTTCGTACGGCGCTCACACGCACTATCAATAACTACGGATACAAGAATGGACTCATCAAGGAAGGCAGTATCCAGCTGGTTGGCGACGACTTCCGGGAGGGGCTGACAGCCGTTATCAGCGTGAAGGTTCCAGAGCCGCAATTCGAAGGGCAGACGAAAACGAAGCTCGGGAATAGCGACGTGAAAAGCATCGTCGAGTCGGTCATTGGAGGGGCGCTGCAGACCTGGCTTGAGGAGAATTCTCCGGACGCAAGGCGGATCATTGAGAAATGTCTCCGGGCGGCAGAGGCCCGGGAGGCAGCTCGCAAGGCACGAGATCTCACGCGGAGGAAGAACGCGCTGGACAGCGGGGGACTACCCGGAAAGCTTGCAGACTGCTCGATCAGCGATCCGGAACACTGTGAGCTCTATCTTGTTGAGGGCGATTCTGCCGGTGGGAGTGCAAAGCAGGGCCGCGACAGGCGATTTCAGGCAATCCTGCCACTCAAGGGCAAGATCCTGAACGTTGAAAAGGCACGATTGCACAAGATCCTGGAGAATGAAGAGATACGGGCAATCTTCACGGCAATCGGCGCTGGCGTCGGGGAGGATTTTGACGCGGGGAAGATCCGATATGGAAAAATCATCCTGATGTGCGATGCGGACGTCGATGGTTCACACATCCGCACGCTTTTGCTCACACTGTTCTTCCGCTATATGAAGGAGCTGATTGAGCTCGGCCATGTGTACATCGCGCAGCCGCCGCTGTACAAGATCAAGAAGGGAAAGCAGGAGGTGTACGCGTTCGACGAGGATGAGCGGGATGAGATTATAAAGCGGCTCCGAAGCGAGAAAAAGTCGGCGCGCGGTCAAAAAGAGGAGGAGGCCGGAGAAACAGAGGCGGTGACAGAGGAGGGCGGGATCGTCAGCGCAGATGGTATTGTTATCTCCCGTTTCAAGGGCCTTGGCGAAATGAACCCGGAGCAACTCTGGGCAACGACGATGAACCCCGAGACGCGCACCGTCCTTCTGGTGACGATTGAGAGCGCGGCGGATGCAGATCGAACCTTCTCGATTCTCATGGGAGACGAAGTCGAACCGCGGCGGGACTTCATTGAGAAGAACGCGAAGTACGTGAGAAATTTGGATGTGTAGACAATAGCAGTTAAGGGTGGCAATGGTCAAGCCGACAATCGATGGCAGAGGTGAGAAACAATTTCAGGCGGGGCTTAGGACCAAAGGCATGGTCTGATTCTCGCAGTCAGTATCAAGACTATAACCTCTCCGCCCTTCGGGAAGAATCTCAAGAATCGATTTGGTGATCTTCTTACTGAAGCAATTACGCTACACCTCAGTCTTCCCTACTCTTTGCGACCGCTGCTGGACGCTCTGACTACACCGATTCGGGCGAGAAGTTCGAAAATGTCGCGATGATGCTGTTTCAACCTCGTGGAAAACGCGGAAAGAAACCCTGGGTAAGGCTATAGACATTGAAGATATTAGATTGACGCAGAAAACCTAATGGCAACACTCAACGAGAAAATCATCCCCGTTGATATTGAAGAGGAAATGAAGGGATCGTACATCGATTACTCGATGTCGGTCATCGTGGCGCGAGCCCTGCCGGATGTCAGGGATGGGCTCAAGCCCGTGCATCGGCGCGTCTTATTCGGGATGCAGGATCTGGGTCTGGCGAGCAACCGCCCGTACAAGAAAAGCGCCCGCATCGTCGGTGAAGTGCTCGGTAAGTATCATCCCCATGGCGATGCTGCAGTGTATGACAGTATGGTTCGAATGGTACAAGAGTTCTCGCTGCGCTACCCGCTGGTGAACGGCCAGGGCAACTTTGGTTCGGTTGACGGCGACTCGCCCGCGGCGATGCGGTACACGGAAGCGCGGCTCTCCCGTATCGCGGAGGAGATGCTGCGTGACCTGGAGAAGAACACCGTCGAATTTGCCCCCAATTTTGACGACACGCTGAAGGAACCGTCAGTCCTGCCTGGGTTGTTCCCCAACCTTCTCTGCAACGGCGCGAGCGGCATCGCGGTTGGAATGGCGACGAACATTCCACCGCATAATCTGAACGAAGTGATCGACGGATGCATCGCGTTGATCAAGGACGGGGAGATCTCCAGCGCCGGGCTCATGAAGCACATCGTGGCACCGGACTTTCCAACGGGAGGTATTATTTACGGCTACGAGGGGGTCAAGGAGGCCTACACGAACGGACGAGGCCGCATCCTCGTTCGGGCAAGGGCTACGATTGAGACGGGGAAGGGGGATCGCCAGCGGATCATTGTCTCAGAGCTTCCCTACATGGTCAACAAGGCGTCATTGATCGAGAAGATTGCCGACCTGGTCAACGAGAAGAAACTCGAGGATATCACCGATGTACGGGACGAGTCCGATCGGGACGGGCTGCGCGTGGTGATTGGGCTGCGACGCGATGCGAACGCCGAGGTTGTCCTGAACAACCTGTACATGCACACACAGATGCAGACGACCTTCGGGATCATCATGCTCGCGCTGGTTGAGGGTCGGCCGCGGGTATTGACGCTACGTGAGATCATCCAGAAGTTCATCGAGCACAGGAACGACGTGGTTGTGCGGCGGTCGAAGTTCCAGCTCGAGGAAGCCGAGAAGCGGGCACACATCCTCGAGGGTTACATCATCGCCCTGGACAACATCGATGCCGTGATCAGACTGATCAAGGGGTCGAAGGATGTCGAAACAGCCAAGACGGGCTTGATGAAGAAGTTCAAGCTCTCGGAGGTCCAGGCGAAGGCGATCCTGGATATGCGATTGCAGAAGCTGACGGGCCTTGAGCGGAAGAAAGTGGAGGAGGAGTACCGGGAGACGATCAAGCTGATCGAGAGGCTGAAGGCGATCCTGGGCAGCAAGAAGCTCCAGATGAAGATCATCGAGGATGAGCTTGCGGAAGCGAAGGAGAAGTACGGCGATGAGCGGCGCACGGAGATCGTCTACAAGGCAGAGGAGTTCAGCATTGAAGATATGATCGCGGAGGAAGAGGTTGTCATAACAATCAGCCATCAGGGGTTCATCAAGCGTATTCCCGTTTCGGGCTATCGGCGCCAATCGCGCGGGGGAAAAGGTGTCACAGGAGCTGCGACGAAAGAGGACGACTTCGTCGAACACATGTTCGTTGCGAGCACCCACAACTATATTCTCTTCTTCACCAATACGGGCCGCTGTTACTGGTTGAAGGTCTTTGAGATCCCTGAGGCCGGGCGCATGGCGAAGGGGAAACCGATCAATGCCCTCATTGCGAAGGCGGCCGAGGAAACCATCAACGCGTTTATCGCTGTGAAGGAGTTCGATGACAAGCATTATGTCTTCATGGTAACGCAATCGGGACTGGTCAAAAAAGTGCTCCTTTCGGAGTTCGGCAATCCTCGCCGGAACGGTATCACAGCGACAAACCTGCGGAAGGGCGACGCGCTGAACGACGCTAAGATGACAGACGGAAAGCAGGATATCATTATTGGGACACACGAAGGTATAGCCATCAGGTTTCACGAGAACGAAGTGAGGCCGATGGGGCGCACGGCTACAGGCGTTCGCGGGATCAATCTGCACAAGAAGGATAAGGTTGTTGGCGTCGTGAACCTTCAGAGGAAGGGGACAACAATCCTCGTTGCAACCGACCGAGGGTACGGCAAGCGAAGCGAAGAGGGAGAATACCGCATCAGCCATCGGGGCGGAAAAGGCATCATCACGGTAAAGACCTCGGAGAAGACGGGTAAGATGGTAAGCATCAAGGAGGCGGTCGATACGGATGATGTCGTGGTCGTGACGACGAAAGGGATGATTATTCGGCAGCACGCTCTGGATATCCGCGTGGCCGGCCGGAACACGCAGGGCGTCCGCCTCATCAGGCTGGAGGAGGGAGATGAAGTAGCGGATGTGGCGATTGTCGTGGCGGAGGAGGAGGAAGAAAAGCAGCTGGCGGCAAAAGAGACAACCGGCAAGAACGCGAAGAAGGAAAAGGCAGAGACCGCCCCCGGGCGAAATGCTCCCGCTGAGGTGAAAGAACAACCTGCCTCTCAAGGCAAGCCGCAAGCGAAAAAGACGACGAAGTGGGAATAGGAAAGTTGAGGTGCTGAGGAGCCGGATTCCAACGCAGGGGACAAGGCCCTTCTAACTACTACAGCGTCGTCCACGCGATCCGGTCACCCACCATTATCTGATAGTTATCTGTAAACCCGGCGTTTACCTCTACAACGTACTTGGCAGGCCCGGTGGATGTGTAGGATCCTTCCGAGAGCGGTATCGTGTGCTTGTGAATCGTGATGATCTCGTCTTTCTCGTTGACGAAGATCATATCCAGCGAAATAATGGTGTTCTTCATCCAGAAGGATCGAGGGTCCGAGTCGTCAAAGACGAACAACATGCCCTGATTCTCGGCCATGTTCTCCCGGTACATCAGACCAATCTCGCGCTCAGACTCGTCCCGGGCGATCTCGATATCAATAGCTATAATCAGCTCTTGCTTGGTGTTGAGGAAGCGCAGCTGTCCCTCCTTATGGAAATCGTACGTCGTCACGGCCGGTGTCCGGTCTGTTGGCATTCCGCCGGGAGGCACCCCCTTGTTGGAATGTCTCGTAAGGAAAGTGACGAGCGCGATGATCATAACGCCGACGACTGCAACCCCCAGCCAGTTTGTCTTCTTGTGGCGAGGCTGCGGCTTCACATGTTTGTGGAGCTTCTTGCTCATTTGTCAAGACAGTATGTGTAGCACGCGCGGGGCTACCGCTTCTCTGCAACCCGCTGGTCGATTATTGAGCGGATCTCGTTCTGCAGCCGGAGAAGCTCATTGCCGATGACCTGCTTGGTTCCAGCGGCGAGTTGGTTGTCTAGATCAGTGCTCAAAGCAACGTCAAAAGGCCCCCCGGTGTTCCACAGCCGCAGCTGCACATTGAACGCGGAGATCGATGCAAGCACATCTCGGGCGGTCCGCTCCAGATCGTTCTTGGGGGCACGATCAAAGATGAGGCTAAGGTTGCGAAAGTGGATCTTTAGATTCGAGTCGAACCGGCTACCCGGCACAGAGACCCGAGCCGCAGCATTCGCGCTGCCATTCGTGATTTTGGAAGGGAGGAAATCTGCTTGTCCGAGGGGGAGCTCTCCGACGGGGAGCCCCGCGGCCGTTATCCTGTAGTCATCAACCGGAATCTCAGGTCGCCGGTCAAACGACGCATCGAAGGTAAACGAGCTCTTCCGACCCTTGGTGCTGGAAAGCGCGATGGTCAAGGGAAATCCCGTGAGCCGCTGATTGTTCGTGATATGATGAACCTCTCCCTTGGCATAGAACTTGAACGTCTCATTCAACTCGTTGACGTTCTCGTAAGCGTTGTTCACGTTCGTGATTGCAGAGGTAATCCTCTCGATCGTCTTCAGCTCGTTCAAGTTGATTGCCTTGATGCTCGTCTGGATCTCAGCGACCCGCCGCCTCGATTTGTCGATGTCGGCAAGCGTTGCCTCCCATTGCCGGCTTGCCTCTTGGACCTGTGTCTTGAGCGAGTCGAGATGCTGAACGGTCCGAAGGTTTTGGACATTAACCAGGCTGTCAAGCTTCAGGCCCTTTCTCAGCTTGTCCAGGTCGAGGACGGGGGTTTTCTCCGCTTCGCGCGCGATCGCCGCGGTCGCCTGTGCGATGACGGACGGCGATTCCTCGGCCTTTGGGGGCGCCTTCGGTAACGAGCCATCGGTTAACCGTTTTGTTCCGAAGGAGCTGCCCGAAGTTGAGTGCGAACCGCACCTTCCCGGTCTCAAGCATATTCTTCCACGGATCCTTAGGGCTCGCTACCTGGAGGCGAGCAAACTCGATGGCAATGGGAGAGAGCGACAGGCGGAGGTCGTCGATCTCGACCCTGGCGCCAACAACACTTTCTCCAGCAGCTTCAAACGCCGACTCAATCCAGCGGTCAGCAAACAGATAGAGCGCGGTGCAGAAGAGGAGGAAAGGAACAAGGATGAAAAGGACGAACTTCTTGCGCATCGTCACTCCCCCAAGCTGCGAATTTTGTTGTACCAGTGCATGAGGGTACTCTTGCTAATCAGCTGATAGACCCTCCATCGCTCCACTCGAGATCCGATGTGGGTTCGGTAGGCGACGACGAATTGTTTCATACCGAAATAGATGGGGAAGAGAAGGAACAGACCGCAGACGAAGCTTCCCATCACCACGGTGTTGTTAAACCTCGTCAAAGGCGCGATAGGGGCGTTGTACAGCGAGGTCCAGAGCCCTTGCAGGCCGCTGAAGTTGACGAGGAGCAGATAGCCCAGCGCGTGGAAAAAGGGGTCAAAGACGGGAGCGATGCCAACCGCAGCTCCAAGCGCAAACCCGCCAGCGATCTGAGCGGGCGTTTGGCCTTGCCGCAAGATCTTGATGAAGTTTTTGATGGTGTTGAGCCAGAACATGAAACCAGTTTGGGAGTTTGGGGTTTCGAGTTTAAAGTTGGGTTGAGCTTAACGATAGGTAGGGGCAAGATACAGCAACCCGGGCAGGGATTCAAGAGGAAACAACAGAGAAGTCCGCCCCCCCAATTTGATCGTCGACGCGAGGGGCCAAACTTTCACAGAATCGTGAACTTATCCCTCATGGGTGCTTAATCCTCTTCGAAAGCATCTGGAGGGCTTTCTTCACACGCGCCCGCCGCGTTTCTTCTTTCTTTGCCCTCTCGAGCCAGCGGATGTACTCTTTCCGGTGCGTGTACGCGAGCGAGTCGAAATACCCCTTGAGCCCCCTCTTTTCGAGAAGCAGCTTGAACCCCCTTGGGACCAGAAGGGTTCGGTCCGGCGCTTTGACGCCCCCCCCGTTGACCGCGACAGCTTCCTTACTATACACTCCCATGCATTTGTAGTTTGTCTTGGCATGCTGTCGTCCCCCTGAAGATGAACTTGTGGAAAGCGCAGCAGTCGAAATCAAATCCGCTCACAATCTTGAGAACGAATCCAGCCCACCTTTCCATCGGGCAGGATTACCTTGACCCAACCGCCAACAGAGTCGCTCAGTTTCACCCTCAATCCTTCGTGAACCACAAATGCGTCCATGCTTTGAGCATCAGGAGACGTCTTGGCGGTAACGACGGACACAGTAACAACGGCGTCGTTGCGCGACCGCGATTGCAGCACTTGTGTGGTCAAAAGGATACCGAGGGGAATGACAAGCACCAGCCCGACGAGGCCAACTGCACGCAGCGAGCGAATCACGGTCGGTTGGGCAAAAACATAGAGACCAGCGAGACCGCCGAAAAGAAGGATCCAACATGTAGAGAAAAGCCAGGCGGTCGTCTGAAGTGGTAGGAAGGCCGAGAGAGCCTGTAGCCATTGAACAAAAAAGAGCTCGGGTAACGGCTCAATGCGATCGACCGTCTTCAGGTTGACGAGATCGAGGTTGTGCTTGATGTCTGCATCACCGGGGGCCATGCGCAAAGCACGCTCGTAAGCAAGGATCGTCGGCGCAATTTTGCCGAGACGGTAGTAAGCGTTTCCGAGATTGAAGTAGAGCGAGGGGCTCGTGAGACCGTGGTTCAAAATCGTCTCGTACGCTGAGACGGCCCGCTCGAACTCACCCGCGCGATAATACGTGTTGCCTCGCTCGAACTCGTCGAGGGCAGTCTGTCCCCGGAGGACCTGAGTTGGCAGGAGAGCCGCAAGAAAAAGGAATGAGTGAACCGCAGACTTCATCACGAACCGCGGAACGATTTATCGATGCTGTTGATAACCTCGGCGGCAGCGTCCAGCAGCTCGGCTCGTGCCTCTTTCGTATCCGATGCCGGAGCGAAACGGGCAAATTCAGCACGATCGATACAGGATTTCAATGCTAGAGTTATCTCATTGCTGACACCGCGCTGGGCAAGCACAGTGACCGCATCGTCGAGCGAGAAGGACGCTTTCTCTATGTGAAGCTTGTCTTCGAGATATCCCATCAGCGCTCTTGAGATCTCAGCGTGATAGCTCTCCGTGTTCCCCTGTGACAGAAGCCTCTTGGCTTGCTTGAGGCGCTTGGCTGCCTCCTTACCCGCTTTGGTAAACCGCAGGCGCTGGATGTTGCCTGAGAGCTTCTCCTGTCTCTTGCGTTGGAGCAGCGCTCCGACAAACAGGGCCGGGGGGACGAGAAGCACGATGCCGAACCAGGCGCTCCCAACGGGGGACTCATTGAGGGGTTGCAGCTCGCCGGGTGAAAGCTTCAGGTATCGAATATCCTCACCGAGCAAACGGATATCGGACTTCGCGGTCATCGATGCGCCGCCGGTCATGTCCTTGCCGGGGGTGACGGTCAGATCAAATCGTGGTGAGCGGAGCGTGCTGTAGCGGTTCCTTTCGAGGTCGAAGTACGAGAATGAGACCGGTTCGATCGTCCGTTGTCCCGCATTCCGTGGGATGATAAGATACTCGGCCGCCTTCTTTCCTTTGATCACACCCCCCTCGCGTGTAATCTCATCAGAGATCTTCGGCTCATATGCCTCGAAGTCCGTGGGGAACATCACTTTTGGGAGGGTCAGAAGCTTGATGTTGCCCGTTCCGGCGACCGTTAACCGTAGAGTAAGAGGATCACCCGCTGCAACCTCCTTCTTATCCAAGCTTGCGCTGAAGACAAACTGGCCGACGGCACCGTTAAAGCCCGAGGGTGCGCCACCCGGGAGAGGATCGACCGAGATGGTCAATACGTTCGACTTGAAATCCTGCTCCGCCGTCTGCGTGCGCGACAAAAACGGGTCGTTGAAGAACGAATCGAATGGATCGTTGCTCCGACGCTGCGACTGAAGCTGGACGGCGCAGCGCACTTCAAGGGCAGAGACAGTCAGCTTACCTGTTTGTGTCGGAAAGAGCGCCGTCCTGCGAATTGTCGCCGCGCGGTACTGTTTCCCCTCATATATCTCTGTGGTAACCGCCGGCTGGTTGGGCTGCTCGATCTCCTCCGACCAGAAACCCTGGTAGACTGGCGCTCTTGCAAGATCGTAGCCGGAGACCCCGATCCGGGTATAAAGCTTGTAGGTGATCGTAACCTGTTCGCCCTGCTTCACGCGCTGCCGGTCCGGGATGGCGCGTATGACCAGATTATCTCCTACACTTTGGGTCCCTTGCCCGGGTTTGGCTTGTGCCTGGGCTTGTCCCCTGACAACCTCGATGTGCAGCGGCTGCGTGTGGAGCGTGGTGCCCGCGTACTCGATACTGGCAGCACCGATCGTATATTTTCCAGGTTCGCGCGCATAGAGGTAGTACGAATAGGTTTGCGAGCCGGACACCCTGCCGTTGATCATCTGAACGCTCGTGGATTGATTTGGCCCGCTCAGGACGACAAGTTGTCGGAAGTCCGGCGCGCGGAAGTTCTTCATCCCATTTATGTCCGGGCCGGATGCCGTGAACGAGAGCACGAACTGTTCGCCGGCACCTACCGTCGTGCGATCAACGCTAGCGACGAAGGTGGCGTTTTGTGCGATCACAAGGGATGCGGCGCAGAACGCAGACAGTATGTACCACACGAGCTTCCTCATTACCAGTCCTTCTCTACGCGCACGCTGGTGGCTTGCCGCTTCCGGAGTTGTTTCTGAATTTCTTTCTCATTATTCCGCAAGGCTTCAAGGATCCTATTTGCCTCTTCTTTCGGCATCTGATTCTTCTGTTGCTGAGCCTGTGATTGTTGTTGTCTCGTCTGGTCCTGCTTCGATTGCTGGGGCTGCGGCTGTTGTTGCTGTTCTTTGTTTTGTTGGTTCTGTTGATTCTGGTTCTGCTTGTTCTGGCCATCCCGCTGCTTCTGACTCTGTTGCTGCTTCAGGTGATCCTTTGCCAGCAGATAGTTGTAGCGTGCGTCCTCGTCCGAAGGGTTCAGCCGCAAAGCCTGTTTGTATGCCTCGGTGCTTTCCTGGAGCTTGTTTGAGCGAAACAGCGTGTTCCCCAAATCGTAGTGGGCCATTGACTCGTCGGTCGGGCTCTTCGCCGTTGTGATGGCGTTGTTGTAGACACGATGGGCTTCATCGAACCGCTGCTGCTTATAGTAGGCATTCCCAAGGTTCATTTGTGCCACGCGTGAAGCGGGATCGATCTCCAGAGCCTTCTTGTACTCAGCCTCCGCGTCTGAAAACCGGTTCTTCTCATAAGCCTCGTTCCCGCTACTGACGTGCGACCGCACCGTCTGGCCGTGGGCAGGGTAGACCACGAACGAGAGAACCAGCGGCAAGAGTCTCCCAAGTGGAACGATCCTCATCAGTCGCAGCAATATTCTACCGCGGCGTTCGGAGAGCATGCTTTCAAGAATCAAGAGAACGATCGCCAGCGCGAGGGGGTATTGGAACTGATCCTCAAAGCCGGTGACCTGCAGGCTCCCAAGCTCGGTTTTCTGGAGGCCGGAGAGCTCCTTGTAGATATCGTCGACCTCGTTGCCCCCGCTCGTCGCGCGCCGGTAGCTTCCGCCGGTCGCGAGCGCAATCTGCTGGAGTGCCGACTCATCCAATCGCGTCAAGACGATGCTACCTGCGCGATCGCGATGGTAGTCGGTGCGCACGCCGTTGGTATAGATCGGGATCGGGCCCCCCTCGGGCGTCCCCATGCCGATCGTATAAACGCGGACCTCCTCGTTCTTTGCCTTCTCGACCGCGCTGGCGACGTCTCCCTCGGTGTTTTCACCATCGCTCACGACGATAATTGCCTTCTGCGTCGGAAGGTCTTTTCGAAATGAGCGTAGCGCCAGGTCGATGGCGTTTCCGATCATCGTGCCTGGAACCGGCACTGCATCGACATCAACGGCGTTGATGAACAGATCGCCCGCTGAATAGTCGGCCGTCAGTGGGAACTGAACGAATGGCTCTCCCGCAAAGACGACGAGGCCTACGCGGTCGCCGTGAAGCTTCCGCAGGAGGTCCGAGACGTCGCGCTTTGCTTTCTCGAGACGACTCGGACGAACGTCCTCTGCCTTCATGCTCAACGAGACATCCAGCGCGATGAACAGATCGATCCCCTCGCGCTTGACCTCCTCCAACCGGGTCCCAACTTGAGGATCTGCGCTGGCAACGATCAGGGAAGTCATCGCAAGCAGCATCAGACCATGCTTAAAGACTCTCTTCGTGGCGCTGATCCCCGGCGCGAGCTGAGCGATCAACGGTTCGGCCGCGAACCGCCGGAGTAACCGTCTCCGCCACCGATGAAGCAGGAGAAACCCCACCGCCAGCAGCGGGACAGCCCAGAGGGCCCAGAGGTATTCGGGATGTGCGAAGCGGAGCATAGTAGATTTCAGCTATCAGCTACGGTATCTTTCTGAGCACCGTCGATGCCAGCCCGACCTCCAGCACCAGCAGGATCAACCCGCCGGCGAGCCAGCCATAGAAGAGTTCGGCGTATCGCTTGTACGCGGTGACCTCGATCTTGCTTCGCTCAAGCTGGTCGATTTCCTTGTAGATCGCCTTGAGTGTTCTGTTGTCCGTTGCCCGAAAGTACCTTCCACCCGTCATGTCAGCGATCGTCGTCAGCATTTTCTCGTCCAATTCAGCCGGGATGAGCCGTCGTTGCATTCCAAAAGGCGTTTGCACCGGATAAGGTGCCTCACCCTGAGCACCGACCCCGACCGTATAGACTCGGATTCCGAACGTTGCGGCGATTTTGGCCGCGGTGATCGGATCGATCTCACCCCTATTGTTCACCCCATCCGTCAGCAGGATCATCACTTTGCTTTTCGCCTTACTGTCCTTCAACCGGTTAACGCCGTTTGCGATCGCCAGTCCGATGGCCGTTCCGTCTGCGATCATTCCATTCTTGACTTCCCTCAGAAGGGACTTCAGCACCGGGTAGTCCGTGGTGAGCGGGCACTGAGTGAAGCTCTGGGCGGAAAAAATCACCAAGCCAATTCTATCATTCATCCGGCCGTCGATGAACTCCTGCGCGACCTGCTTCGCCGCCTCTATACGATTGGGTGTGAAGTCCTCCGCAAGCATGCTCCCGGAGATGTCAAGCAGCAGCACGATGTCGATTCCTTCGGTTGAAATGTTCTCTCTGCTTGTTGCGGATTGCGGTCGTGCGAGCGCAACGATGAACAGGGCGAGGGCCCCAAGGCGGAGCGCCACAGGAACGTCGCGCAGCCGCTCCCGCAGGGACGGGGGTATCTTCTCGAACGGCTGCAACGAAGAGAACGTTACCTCGGTGATCATACTCGTCCGGCGCCTCCAGTAAAAGAAAGCGAGCAGGGGGATTGACAGGAGGCCCCAGAGGATCCACGGCTCTGCGAACGAGCTAGCGAACATCGACCGTCTCCTCTACTTCTTCCCGTTCCGGTGGGAGGGTGAACCGCGGGATCATCGCGCGGACGATTTCATATGCCCAGCGGAGCTCGTTCTCGTGCTCTGCGGGATCCGGCCCATACTTCGCGAACTTCACCAAGTCTGCCGTCGTGAAGAACGCTCCGAATTCCTTCAGCAGGGGAGAGGCCCCCGGCAAAGCTTTCAGTTGCTGCATGATTTCATCGGATGTCGATTCAAGGGCAAGGATGCCGAACTGGTCTTCCAGGAACCTCCGCACAATCTCCGTCACCTCCGAGTAGTACTCTTTGATCTTCCCCTGCTGCCAGAGTCGCTTCTCTTCGAGGGCGCGTAATGCCATGAGTGCAGCCTCGCCGGGCGGAACGGCCGGCTTCGGAGGCAGAAGTGCCTCCTCCCGCCTCTTTTTCTTCTTCCGGTAGTAGTAGTACGCCAGGGCGGCGAGCACGAGGATGGCGAGAGCGATCAGGTATGGCAAGAAGTCGCCGAACAACCAGGGGGCATTGAGCGGCGGCTTGATGTCCTTGATGTCACCCTTCGGATCGAATGGTATGGTTGTGATAGAAAGAAACAGAGGGTTTGTGAAGGCCGAGTGTTGGAGCGTGTCGGTTGTCGTCCTGTACCAAAACCGGACCGGCGGAATGACAGCCTTGCCGGAGTCGAAGGTCGTTAATCGAATCGTCCATGATTGGCGCCGCACATCCCCATCCTCGGTGAGTACCAGCGTATCGATCCGAAGGATCTCAAATGCACCGATGCTGTCTTGAGCAGCCGGGCCGAGCGACCGAACTTGAGGCGGCATCTCTGCGTCGACGTGAAGCAGAATCCAAGAACCGATCTTGTACGTCGACGAATCTATCCGGGCGGAGATGTTCGGTTCCTGCGCGAAAGCACCCGCCGTGAATAGCAACATGAGTATGAGGTAACGAATGAACTTCACCTTTATGGTCGTAGAGTCCGACAGCAACCTACCATCGCCGTTCCCGCAGCCGGAAGAAATCGATGAGCGGCTTCATATAAGGCTGATCGAGCCGTATCTCGATCCCATCGAGTTTCGACTTGATGAACATTGACCGCCGGGACAGTTCCATCGAGCGCTGGTAGGCACGGTACGCAGCACTCACCGTAGCATTTGATGTGTCGACCCAGCGCTGGGCGCCCGTTTCTGCGTCCCGGAACGTGATTAACCCGACCCGTGGAAGCTCCCGCTCGCGCGGATCCAGCAGGACGATGCCGATCAGGTCGTGCCGCTTGCCCGCGATCCGGAGGGCAGTTTCATAGCCGGAATCCATGAAATCTGAGATCACGAACACGATGCTCCGCTTCTTCAAGACGCGGTTCAGATATTCCAGCGCAGTCCGGAGACTCGTGCCTGGGCGCTTGGGCTCGAAGGAGATCAACTCGCGCACAAGTCTCAACGCGTGCGACCGACCTTTTCGGGGTGGTATAAACCTCTCGATCTGATCCGAGAACAGGATGAGGCCAACCTTGTCATTGTTCTTCATCGCTGAGAACGCCAGGATAGCGCTCAACTCTGCGGCGATATCGCGCTTCAGCTGTGCCTGGGAGCCGAAGAACTGCGAGCGGCTCATGTCGACCAGGAGCATCACCGTCAGCTCGCGCTCTTCTTCGAAAACCTTAACGAACGGGTGGTCAAAGCGAGCGGTGACGTTCCAGTCGATGGTTCGGACATCATCGCCAAACTGGTACTCGCGGACCTCGGAGAATGCCATCCCGCGTCCCTTGAAGACGGAGTGGTATTCGCCGGAGAAGACCTGGTTCACCAGTCCCCTGGTGCGAAGCTCTAATTGCCTGACCTTCTTGAGAAGCTCTTTTGTCTCCACGATAATTGAAAACGGACAATTGGCAGTTGTAAATCTCTCACGGTACTTCTACCTTGTTCAAAATCTCCTGCACGATGTCCTCGGACGTCACCTCTTCCGCCTCTGCCTCATAGGTCACGGCAACGCGGTGGCGCAGCACATCGAAACTGATGGCGCGCACGTCCTCGGGGATCACGTACCCCCTCCGTTTAATGAACGCGTGCGCCTTGGCGGCGAGTGCCAGGTTGATGGAAGCGCGTGGCGATGCGCCGTAGCTGATCATCGGAGCGATCTTGTCGAGCTTGAACTCCCCCGGCTGGCGCGTTGCGAAGACAATGTCGAGGATGTAATGTTCAATCTTTTCATCCATATAAACGTTCCTTACGGCTTCGCGGGCACCGACAATGTCTTTCGGTGACACGACCGGCTTCGTCTCGCGCTGATCGCCGATGACGTTCTGCCGCATGATGGCAAGCTCTTCCTCACGAGAAGGGTAGCCGATCTTGACCTTCAACATAAAGCGGTCCACCTGCGCCTCGGGGAGCGGGTAGGTTCCTTCTTGTTCAATGGGGTTCTGCGTCGCCAGGACGAGAAACGGCTCGTCCAGCTTGAAGGTCTCTTCGCCGATGGTTACCTGACGCTCCTGCATTGCCTCCAGCAATGCGCTCTGGACCTTTGCAGGGGCGCGGTTGATTTCGTCCGCAAGGATAAAGTTTGCGAAAATGGGTCCCTTCCTTGTGAAGAAACGACCATCCTTCTGATTGTAAATTTGGGTGCCGATGAGGTCGGCAGGGAGGAGGTCGGGGGTGAACTGGAGCCGCTGGAACTTTGCACTGATTCCGGCCGCGAGCGTCTTGATGGTAAGCGTCTTGGCAAGGCCCGGCACGCCCTCGAGCAAGATGTGCCCGTTGCAGAGGAGCCCGATGAGGAGCCGGTCCACCATCGCCTTTTGGCCGACGATGACCTTGCCGACCTCGGCGCTCAGGTTATCGACAAATGCGCTCTCGCGCTGGATCATTTCGTCAATGGTCTTAATATCCACTCGATCCTCCTCGGTTCTTGTCAGCGGGAACAATCCATTAGGTCAGCGCCCGCCTGAAAGCTGAACTTGAAGGCGGCACGGTAAGAGCATAGACTCACTTGCACTAAGACGATTGTCGCCGTAAATTGAAATGTACCGATTAAAGAAACACTATGCAATCAAACGCACGGGGAGATGTTTTGGTGCCCGCGGGCGCGGGTCGGGAACGCTTCGGTTCGAGATCCCGTTGGCACAACGTGAGGCCACTCGTTCTGTAACGTCGTCTGGAGGGACCAGCAATGCCGTACACACTTGGAACCAGAAAAGTTGGAGTCGTCGGAACCGGACTTGTCGGATCGTCGTTCGCCTACGCGTTGATGATCCGCGGCCTTGCCACGGAGCTGGTGCTGATCGATGCCAACAGTGATCGAGCGACGGGCGAGGAGATGGACTTCAACCATGGGCTTTCATTCACCAGGCCGATGAAGATCATGGCGGGCAGCTATGCCGACCTGAAGGGAGCGCACGTTGTCGTTATCGCTGCGGGAGCTGGACAGAAACCGGGCGAAACGCGTCTCGATCTACTTTCACGCAACGCGCGCATCTTTCGATCCATCATCCCCGAGGTTGTGAAGCACAACCCCGACGGAATCCTCTTGATTGCCACCAATCCGGTCGATGTCCTTACGTACATTTCCCTCCAGGAATCGAAACTTCCACCCGGTAGGGTCATCGGTTCTGGGACGATTCTTGACACGTCGCGGTTCCGCTTCCTGCTCGGCCAGTACTATGATGTAGATGCCCGCAGCGTCCACGCGTACATCGTCGGCGAGCATGGCGATAGCGAGATCCCCCTCTGGAGCCTGGCGAACATCGGCGGCGTGCGCCTGCAGGAATTCGCCCCCCTTCGAAACAAACGCTATGATCAAGGGGAAATGGACAAACTGTTCGCAAGCGTGCGAGACGCGGCCTATGAGATCATCAAAAGGAAAGGGTCAACGTACTACGCAATCGGGCTCGGATTGCTTTCAATCGTCGAGGCAATCCTCGGTGATTACAAGAGTGTGCTCTCGGTCTCAACCGTCATGGCGGGACAATATGGAGTGACAAACATGTGCCTGAGCTTCCCATGCGTCGTTGGAGCGAGCGGCGTCCAAGAGGTTTTGACGCTGAATCTCAGCGGGGAGGAGGAAAAAGGGTTTCGGGGCTCCGCGGAAAAGCTGAAGGCTATGCTCGAGTCGCTTCGGGTCTGACGAAGGCATGCGCGCCGTTGGCGGGAGGCTTCGTTTTTGCATCGCCTGAAGGGCGAGGGTTTCATCGTTGCTCTCACGTTTTAATTTGATTCTTTTTCCGTGCCAGATTTGCCGCAGCCCGGTCGACCGCACCTGAATGGGAGATGGAGCCTCAAACGTATAACGCCTATTACAATCCTTCCAACAACGAAATCGTCGTCCCGGGCTGCAGCATTCCACTAGCCACCGAGGGCTGACGGCTGCAAGTTGCTTTTTCGAGCGGGCGACCGGATTCGAACCGGCGACGTCCAGCTTGGGAAGCTGGCATTCTACCACTGAATTACGCCCGCGTAACTACCCGCAGCAATGACTCACTTCGTTCGTCAGCCATTTTGGGACTGGCATTTTTACCCGCCACGCTTTGTGGCGGGCTATCACAGCCTGTCCCGATGTTTTCTCTCGGGAAATTTCTCCCGCAGCGCCGGAGGCGTTGGCTTAATATACGACAGCACCGCTCCAGTTGCAACCCGGTCGTCGGCACGCGCCCGCGAGCGAGTAATCTCGCCCCCCTCCAGGATAAGCGGCCGTTCAGTTAAACATCCGTACCCGGTGTGGTCATAGGTGCATACCGCGCGCGCCGAGCCACGGCTATTTCTCCCGTTGCAGCGCGACCGACAGGAACAGCCGGTAGAACCGCACGCTACCGATGAGGAGCACGACGCCCATTGCGGCATATGAGATAGCCCTTCCACGAAGTGAAGGCGAAGAGGCAGGCGCGCTCCGGCAACCGGCCGATGCGGTCCATGTTCTTCCGCACGACCTTGAAGAACATGAAGAAATACGCAGCGGCCGCAATGCCGATGCACATTGCCTCGAGGAGGACCTCAGCCGGAAGCGGAAGGAGGTTCAGCCAGATCGTCGCGCGTATGCAGAGCAACGCGCCGGCGAGCATCCAGAGCGTTCCGGATATGGCGAGGAGATAGTGGCGGGGCACCGCGGGAGTGAATCTCGATATGATCGGGGCTCTTGCTTGATCCATTGCTTTTCATACTACTTCAATACGGTCATCGAGAAACCGGGCAGGCAGGAAAAATGTAGCGGAGAAAAGGCTAGGAACCAACAGAGAAAAAGGGGGCTCGTGCGGGTGGCTCACACTCAGGCTGCCCGCATCTGTCGAGGGGCTACGAATCGCCTATAAGTCATCCTCGTGACGGCAATGGTTGTTATGGCGCTCGATAGTATGAGGCAAAGGACGAAAGAGGCACCAGAGAGATGCAAACCGACACACAGTGTGAGGTTCGCCACTGCTGCTGCCATGGCCAATTGAAAGAGCACTTTCGTTGATCCAACGTACCGAGCCTTGCGCACCCCGAGTCGGATGAGCCGAGCGATCCGATGTTCGGCCACGACACGTTGTCGATAGATGGTTCGATACTCGTCAATGATTTCGGCCTTGCCCGCCAGACTGCCGTCGGGCTGGCCCGTCGGGGTGCGACGAACGTCTTGTGCCAAAAGCTTGCGCAGGAGTTCTCTCAAAAAATCGAGGATGTTGGTTTCAACAGAGGCTGATATTACCAAAAAGGAACCTCCCAAATTCGTATGTTAGTGGTCGTTAGCAACATTCAGACGGCCACACACAAAGTATCTCAAAGCCATTGCCTATGCGAAGGTGAAGACTGATAAGATCGACTCCAAAACCCTGGCGCAGTTACTGTGAATGAACTACATCCCGCAAGCTCACAAGATTGAACGAGACCGTCGCGATGTACGCGACACAGCTCAGCTATCTGTTGTCCCGGAGTTGAACTCCGGGACAGGATCCCGTGCGGGAGTCCCGCCAATCCCGCTTGAGAAACAGCGGGACGCAAAAAGCGCGAAGCATGGCGGGTGTGTCTAACTCCCGCACAACTATCCATCTTCCTGCTGCTTCATATCCTCACACATCATTCTGACGACGTCTCTCATCTTGTGCTCTGCTTCCCAGCCGAGCACGCGCCGCGCCTTCTCCGGGTTCGCCATTTCGACCGCCAGATCCATCGGCCGTATGAGGCCGGGATCCGTGAGCACGTGATCCTGCCACTTGAGTCCGAAGAAGGAGAACGCGACATCAAGGAATTTCGTAAGCTCATGCGTTTCGCCCGTTGCGATCACGAAATCCTGAGGGTCGGGCCGCTGCAGCATTTGCCACATCGCCTCGACATACTCGGGCGCCCACCCCCAGTCCCGCTTGATCGACAGGTTGCCGAGACGGAGTTTCCCGCTGGCCCCGTTCGCAATCCGCCAGGCGCCCCTGATAATCTTCTTCGTGACGAACCGCTCCGGACGCAGCGGCGATTCGTGATTGAACAGGATCCCCGAACACGCGTGCAAGCCGTACGCCTCCCGATAGTTCGCCACCTGCCAGAACGCGGCCGCTTTCGCGACACCGTAGGGGCTCCTCGGCCGAAAGGGCGTCCCCTCATCCGCTGTCTTCCCATCCGTGTCGCCGTAGCATTCGCCCGACGCCGGGCTGAAGAGCTTCACCGCTCGCCCCCTCGAACGGATCGCTTCCAGCAGGTTCAGCGTGACGAGGCTGATGCTCTCCATCGTCTCGACGGGCCGCTCGAACGAGAGGCCGACCGAGCTCTGACCGGCGAGGTTATACACCTCATCCGGCTCGACCTTCTCGATCGCTTGCAGCACGCTTTGAAAATCGGTCAGGTTGACGGAAAGGAGGGAGACTTTCTCGCGAACCCCGAGGCGCACCAGGTTCTGAAATGAGGCGGTCCTTGCATCACGTGACGTGCCGGAGACTTCATAGCCCCGCTGCAGCAGGAGGCTGGCAAGGTATGCGCCGTCCTGGCCCGAGACCCCGCATATCAGAGCTCTCTTCAATGAGTCCCCACCTTTGCGCAGGTTCGTGGATGCGTTGGAGGCGGTTTGGAGTTTTTCAGCATCTTACTTGATCCGAATCTTCACCGGCCTCACATTCCAGATCTTCTCGGCGTAGTCGCGGATGGCCCTGTCGGACGAGAATCTCCCCATGCGCGCGACGTTCAGGACCGACATCCTTGTCCATCGTTTCTGATCCCGATACGCCTTGTCGGCCCGGTCCTGACACTCGCAGTACGATCCGAAATCTGCCATGAGCATGTACTCATCATGATTCAGGAGGGAATCGATCAGAGGCATGAAGAGTCCGGGGTCTCCGTTTGAGAATCGTCCTCGAGCGACGAGGTCGACGACCGCCGCGAGCTCGCTGCCCGGCTGAACGTAGCGCATCGGGTCGTATCCCTGCGATTTGTACTCCTTCACCTCGGCCGCCGTCAGGCCGAAGAGAAAGAAGTTCTTCTCCCCGACCGCCTCACGGATTTCGATGTTCGCTCCGTCGAGGGTCCCGATGGTCAGGGCGCCGTTCATTGAGAATTTCATGTTCCCGGTGCCGGACGCCTCCTTGCCTGCGGTCGAGATCTGCTCCGACAGGTCGGCCGCGGGATAGACCGGCTGGGCGTTCTTCACGTTGAAATCGGGAAGAAATACGACCTTCAACCGATCCTTCACGTCCGGATCGTTGTTCACGACGTCCGCGACCGAGTTGACCAGCTTGATGATCAGCTTCGCCATGACATAGCCCGGAGCGGCCTTGCCGGCGAAGATGGCCGTCCGTGGAACGAGGTCGATCCCGGGGTTCTGCTTGATCCTGTTGTAGAGCGCGATGACGTGGAGGAGATTGAGGTGCTGGCGTTTGTACTCGTGAATGCGTTTCACCTGGATGTCGAACAAGCTCTCCGGATCGACTACGACCCCGGTGCGCTCGCGGATGATCGAAGCGAGCTTCTTCTTGTTCTCGTACTTGATTCGCCTCCACTCGTCCTGAAATTCCCCTTCATCCGCGAACCGTTCGAGCTTCGGGACGTACCGTTCCATGTCGCGGATCCACTTGTCGCCGATCCGGCTGGTGATGAGCTCGGCAAGCTGGGGGTTGCTCAACAGCAGCCACCGGCGCGGCGTCACCCCGTTGGTCACGTTCAGGAATTTGTCCGGATAGAGCTCATAGAAATCGCTGAGGACGTCCTGCTTGAGGAGCTCGGTGTGGAGGGCAGCAACGCCGTTGATGGCATGGCTCCCGACGCACGCCAGGTTGGCCATCCGCACATATCGCTCGCCCCTTTCATCAATCAACGAGAGCTGCCCAATCCGCCGGTCATCGGTCACCCCTTTTGCTCTCACCTCATCGAGAAACCGCCGGTTGATTTCCAGGATGATCTCGAGATGTCTCGGGAGAACGCTCGAAAAGAGCGGGAGAGGCCATTTCTCCAGCGCCTCGGGCAGTAAGGTATGGTTGGTGTACCCGAGCGTATTCTGTGTGATGTGCCAGGCGGTGTCCCAATCGATCTCATGCTCATCGACGAGCAGCCGCATCATCTCCGCGACGGCGATCGAGGGGTGCGTGTCGTTCAGCTGGATTGCATTGCTGAGATGGAAATCTCTCAGATCGTCCCCCCGACGGAGGTGCACTCTGAACAAATCCTGCAGCGAGCAGGAAACGAAAAAGCATTGCTGTTCGAGCCGGAGGCGCTTCCCCTGGAGTGCTTCATCTCTCGGGTACAGGACCTTCGTGATGTTCTCCGACGAGACCTTGTCCTCCACCGCGCGATAGTAATCGCCGACGTTGAACGCCTCTAGGTCGAACGATTCCGTTGCCTCCGCTTTCCAGAGCCGGAGGAGGTTTACGGTGTTCACTTTGTAGCCCGGGACGGTGATGTCGCATGCGACGCCCCTGACGGAACGGCTCGGGATCCAGCGCACCTTGAGACGACCTGCTTCATCCATGGACTGTTCCGTGTGCCCTCCGAATTTCACCACGAAGGCGATCTCGGGCCTCGGAATCTCCCACGGCGTGCCGAGCCGGAGCCATTTGTCGCTTGTCTCCACCTGCCATCCGTCATGGATCTCCTGATCGAAGATGCCGAACTCATAGTGGATGCCGTAGCCCACGCCGAGGATCTCGAGGGTCGCAAGCGAATCGAGGTAGCATGCCGCGAGCCGCCCAAGTCCGCCGTTTCCCAATCCTGGCTCCTCCTCCTGGTCGAGCAGTTTGTCAAGGTTCTGCCCGAGGTGCGCGACAGCTTCCCGCGCCTCCTCGTAGATACCGAGGCTCAGAAGGTTGCTGCCCAGCTGCGGCCCGATGAGAAACTCCGCCGAGAGGTAGCTCACGGATTTTTCCTTGCTCCCCATGTAGGCCTCGATCGTCTCCATCCATCGGTGCAGGATCCTATCGCGCACGGTATACGCCAGCGCCATGTACCAATCGTTGCGCGTCGCCGTCCGCGGCACACGACCTTGAATGAAGTTCAGGTTATCCATGATCGCGCGCTTCATGGCCTCCGGCGCGAGTCCGGTCCGGATGCTGCCTCGAACCGGCGTTCTCCGTGAGGAGATCGCTTTGTTGGTTTTGCTCTTCTTCATTTCTATCCTCCGGTGGTTTCGCGTGGAATGTTGTCAGCTAGAGAGTAAGATCCTCGTCATGCGTACGCTCCTGCTGGCGCACGAGAGAGACCGAGCAATCCGGATGATCGGGTCAGATTCTACCTCCCTCATGCCTCCCTCGGGCTGAAGTAGAATCTATCCTGGCGACTTCTCGGAAACAGCTTTCGGTACGATATGTGATAAAGGTGGTCTTCAATAAAGGTCAGATCCTCCTCTGTTGTGATCCAATCCCTCTCAAACATTCGCAGGTCCACCTTTGCATATCCCCTCAACGTGATGTCTGTCAGATCGTTCGTCTGGAGATTGTAGAAGAGTGGATAATAGGACATCACAAGGTCCCGCAGCGTCCGATAGCGGGGTGTTCTGCTCAGCAGATTGTCGTCGCGTGATTTTGCCACGGAGCCCCATTTGCCGCTGCGCCTGTAAACGAAGAGAACATGGTCGATGTCGCGCGCTTCCATGCACACGATGAGGGGTGGATACTTGTGCTGCATCAGGATGGCAGCCGCCGTCAGCGCGCCTTCGAAGCAATGAGCCTTCTTTTCGCGAATGACCCTTCTCAAGGAACGCCAGGTTTCGTCCCGTTCATCCAGATCGTCTTGATTGTCGTAGGCGATCTCCCTGATCAGGAACTTCTGCACCTTCGCCGGCGTGTTGAGCCGTCGGATCAGCGATCTCTCCTCCTGCGTGAAGTCTGGCTTGAACATGGCGCGACGTGAAGGGCTGAACAGTGATATGATCGCGGGCTTTAGCCCCAAAATCAAGGACGCTCGGATACCAGTGTTGGATTCGAATTAGGACACTACCCAGATACCGGCAGCTCCCCTGGGCCAAACTGACGTGCATGATACTCCATGATCTTTCTCAGCTCGCCCTTCAACGCGGCCGGGAGAACGGAATCCCCCTCCTCGCCCAACAACGTCTCAACCTGCACCGAAGCACGGTCCGCCAGGGATGGTTTGCCGGACTGAACCCACTGCTCGTAGCCGTCACGGTTGACGACCTGTGGATACTTCTGCTCGAGCAGATGCCATTGGAGCGTGTGGGGGTGTGTCAGAAAGTCAATCTCGTTCACAGGATCGGAGAACAAGTCGAGAGCGATCGGCTCGTCCCGCTGGCTGATCCCTTCGATGAGGCGGTACGCCATCCCGCAGATGTCGTTGTCGATGACGAGCTTCTCAAGGCTCTGCGTCGATTCGTAATCCATCATACCTCCGCCCGAGACAACGTTGATTCCGGAAAGCGCACCCAAGAGAGCGCCCATCCCTGACTCAAGCCCCGCCTGGGTATCGACGCATTTCGAGTCGCTCAAGCCCATGTACGCGTGCGTTGGGAGACCGAGAGACTTCCCGATCTGGCTGTACGCCGAGTCGAGCATCATGGTCTCGATCGCGCCCATCGGCGGGTTCGCCGTGCGCATATCGAAGCAGGAGGGCGAGCCCCCGAAGATGACGGGAGCACCGGGCATCGCTCGCTGGGTGATCACGACGCCGGCGAGGTTCTCCGCAGTGAGTTGAACGAGCGCTCCGGCAAGCGTCACGGGCGCCGTGGCGCCGGTCAGCGGCATGGAAACAAGCTCTGACGGTACGCCGGCACGCGCGCAATCGACGAGGCTCTGAGCAGTCAGATTGCTCCACTTCAACGGCGGAGAAGGGCAGGCATCGAAGATCGCCAGCGGCCGCTCCTTCAGCTTCGCCGCGCTCCCCCTCACGGCAACGAGCATTTCCAACATCGGCCTGAACCCTTCGACGATGAAGAGCCCAGTGACGATGGGTTTGCAACAATACTGAAGCGCGATGAAGAGGCGGTAGCAGTCGGCGACCGCCTCGGGGACATCACTGCTGATAAGGCCCGTGCTCTGGAAGTGAAAGTTCTCAAGCCGCTGAACCAGACTGGAGAAACGGACGAGGTCCGCCGTGAGGGCCTTTCGTTCAGATCGGGTTCGATGATCGAACAGGCTGAGAGCTGCCGACCCCGGATCGAAGTGGACTTCGTCTCCTCCCACGAGAAACGATTTCTCTCCGTGGGCATCATAGAGCGTGATCCTCTCCGGGGCGGTCGCGAGCGCATCGCCGATGAGCTTCGCCGAAATGAAGGCCCTGCTTGACGACGTATCGACTCTTGCTCCCGCATCGAGCAAGAGCCCTATTGCCTCCCGGTTCTCGATGAAGACTCCGGTTCGTTCCAAGAGCTGATAGCTCTCATCGACGATCTTCCTCAGCAGCGAGTCGCTTAACAGTTTGATCGATGGACGCAGGGGTTCAATCATGAGTGTTCTGTTCTCGTCAAAGTGGTCGATATGTCGTCAGAAGTCAGAATCCAGGAGTCACAATTCAGAGGTCAGGAGTCGGAATGTTGTGGACGCGGTGTGCGATTCGCATTCTGCCAGCGCGTCCAGTAGAAATAGAACGGCAGCGAGACGAGCAGCAGCACGATGCCGATGATGGCATCCCGGGGGTCTTCCACGAACGTGCTGTACAGAAACCAACCTGCCGCTGCGACGAAGAGAAGTGTGGCGTACGGGTATCCCCACGCTTTGTAAGGCCGCGGAAGACCGGGCATCTTCTTCCTCAAGACGATCACCGACAATGCCGTCAACGCGTAAAACACCCAGGATCCAAAGACGACGTAGGCGGCAATTTGATCGTACGTGCCGCTCATGGTGAGCAAGATGCTCCAGGCCCCGAGCGTGATGATTGCGATAAACGGTGTTCGGAACCGCGGGTGCACCTTGCCGAACCCCGGGGCAAAGGTGTGGTCGGCACCGGCCGCGTACATGGATCGAGCATCGCTTAAGAATGAGTTGTTGATGGTGCCGAAGGTCGAGCAGAGGATCCCCACGGTGATCAGCGAGGCTCCGAGAGGTCCGAGGACGATGACGGCGACATCCGCTGCGATGCGGGATGAGCCCGCCAGCTGCTCCAGAGGCATCACCGAGGCATACGCGAGGTTCACAGAGAGATAGAGGAGAATGACGATGACCGTGCCGATGAGGAGTGAAAGCGGGACATTCCTCTCAGGCTTCTTGATCTCCCCCGCCGACATCGTCACCGTCGCCCATCCTTCGTACGCCCACAAAGCGGAGATCATCGAAAGGCCGAACGCCGACGTCAATCCCTTCGTCCAGTGGTCAGGCCACCAGGGCGAGAAGTTCGCGAAATTGACCTTGCCCGACAAGAAGACCGCGGCGATCAAGGCAAGCAGCGCGGAGACCTTCGCCAGCGTGAAGATATTCGTCACCCAGCCGCCGATTCGCACTCCCCGCACGTTGACGACCGTTGCGACGGCAATGATGATCATGGCGACGAGTTGAGTTCCCTTGATCGTCACGTCGAGAGGATGACCCAATATCACGCCGTGATAGGTGAGAAGAGGATTCTCCGATGCCAGGGACGGGAGAAAGTACCCGAGATACGTCGCGAACGCAACCGCGATGGCTGCGACGGAGCCTGCGGTGTTGATGAAAAAATGATTCCAGCTGAACATGTAGCCCCAGAGAGGCCCGAAGCTGTGCCTGAGATACACGTACGGTCCCCCCGCCTTCGGAAGCATGGAGCTCAGCTCTGCCACCGTGAGCGCCCCGAAGAGGGATAGCACTCCGCCGAAGGTCCACACGAGAAGAATGAGTCCCATGGAGTGAAGGTGTCCCGCAATCGTGGCCGGAACGACGAAGATCCCCGAGGCAATAATGGCGCTGAGGTGGATTGCCAGACCTTCGCGCAGGCCCAGGGCGCGCAGGAGCTGAGGTTCCTTCGATTGCTCTTCCAAGGAGGCTCTTTTAGTCAGAAGGAATGAACGAGGTGATGGTGTGAAGGTAAATGACTATGAGACGGAAGTCAATGTACATGAATGATGAGTGTTGTCCTAATTTGGATTCGAATTAGGACAACACCGAATGATGAGAATGTGCTACGAGCCTTGGGGGTCCAGTCGCAGACCAAAAATCCTCATCAGCGCTCGCCAATGAGGAATCTTCTTGAGATCTCGCAACTTGTCCTGAGCGAGCCTCAGCAAGAAGGCCCGGAGCATCGTGGAAACAGGTTCACCTCGACCCTGTGAGATTCGCCTCCAGCCCCTTCAGATATTTCTCGCACATTCCGCTCCCGCTGCAGCCGACAAGACCGGCGAGGTATCTGTTTTTCAAAAGTATCTCCAGACGCCCGTGGTGCGGATCGCGGACCTCGAACCTCCCTCCTTCACCTTCCGTCGCAGCACCCTTCGGGAGGGCGTTGACATAGTCGTCAAGTATCTGCTTCGCCTCCGCTGGCGACGCCCGCTGAATGATGAACAGCTTGAACGGAGTCTTTCCGATGTAGCTTGCCACGTACGCACCGCCGAGGCTGCCGTACCCTAAGAAGTTCTTCGCGATGTACTGCTCGGAGTTCGTCTCCTTTCCACTTGAGGGCAGCATCCGAAGAGGCTCGGGCCAACCTTTCGGCTGGTTAAGATGCTCCTCCACCTTCCTTCCTATCATCAGCAGAGCCTCCTGCGCGTCTTTCCCGGATTGAAGAGTCGAGATCTTCACGTAATACGTCCCGCACAGGAAGTTCAACACCCCCTTGTCGACGTAGCCCTGTGTGCCGAGGTCGATGAAGTGATAGTCCGTGTTCCGCTCCTGTGAGTAGATCCCGAACGCGTCCGCGAGGGAGCCATGCTTGTAAAGCTCAACCTTGATTTCAAGATCGTCCGACTTCGAGTACCGCCCGATGTGGAGGTCAACGAAGCTGTATTCCAGATAGAGATCTGCCGCTCCGTCGATTGCATCCCAGAGATTATCGGGGCCGTACACCGTCTCTTCTTCCATCAACTTCCACCCGGGGATCTCCGGGAAAAGGGATCCAACCCCACCGGTTGTTGCCACTGAACCACAGAGGAAGAGAAGGGCTATTGCGACAGCGGCTGTATGGGTCCTCATCGACCGCTCTCAAGAAAGGAACTCAACTGGAACCTTGGTCAATCGGCTGACATCTGTGATCCTCTCGGACAGGTTGAACCCTTTGACGCAAACCGCGGTGCATCGGGAGCAGTCGGCGCAGGGATGTTCCGGCAGGTCGAGGCTTGCCAGAAGGGAGCGCGCCATCTCGGGTTGACCGTAGCCGTATGTGTACATGTACGCCCGCATGATGTCGGGAATCGGCAACCCCTTTGGGCAATCGGGGACACAATGCTCACACGCCTGACAGTACAGGCCGCTCTGGGATTTGCCGTAGGCAAGATCCTCGCGTTCCTCGTCCGTTAGCGTGAGGTCCTCGTTGACGCTCGCGTTGATCGCGAGATGGTCGAAGTTCGTGATGCCCGGGATCGCGGTCGTGATGTACTCATCCTGTAAAACGAACTTCAGCGCGGCTTTGCAGTTGATCGGTTTCTTCTTCTCCCTGTCGTGGAAAGCGCCCGCCATGGGCTTCATGGCAATGATGCCGATGCCGGCCTTCGCCGCGTTCGCGATCGCTCGCTTGACCTCCGGGTAGTGATCCTGCTTGAAGTTCACGGAGGTCAGGACGACGTCATAGACACCGCTGTCGATTGCCGCCTGTATCACCTCCGGCTCATTCTTGTGGGTCGACATACCGACGAATTTTGCCTTGCGCATTTTCTTCGCGGTCTGAACCGCCTCCAGCATCGCCGGGAACAGCGCCGCGTCCCGTTTGACGATACCGTGGACGTACAAGATGTCCACGTAGTTCATACCCAGCCGTTTCAAGCTGATGTCGAGCTTTTCGAGAAATGCTTCGCTCGTTGAGCCGGACCCGAGCGTGCCGTCCCGGTTCGCATCCTCGGGCGGCACCTTGGTTGCCAACACAAACGAATCCCGCGGATAATCCTTCAGGACTTTTCCGAGCATCTCTTCGTTCCTTCCCCGCTGGTAGTTGTGAGCCGTATCGAAATGCTTGATGCCCGCCTGCAGGGCTGCGGGGATAAGAGCGGCATTATCTGCGCGCATCACGCCGAAGCTGACGATCGGAAGCTCAATCCCTGTCTTCCCCAGCTTTCTCGTGATGATCTTCTTTTGCGCACCGTGCGCGCGAGCGCCAGCAGACCCAACCTGTGTCAATGCAGGCAGACCCAGAAAAGCACCCGAGGTTCCAAGTATGGATGACTTCAAGAATTGCCTGCGATTGAAGTTATTCATGTCGGTAATCCTTTCGATGGAGAACGGTGTGGGGTAACGATTGGACAATAACAAAAGTCTTTGTGAGATGCTACTGGGGGGTCCAAGAAGTGGGAAGCAGCGTGCGCGGGAATGGCGAGCAACGAGGCCGACGAGTGGAACCTCCCGAAGGTCGACAAGTCGAGCTTCTGTCACCCGCGCTCCGTCGTTCAGAAACGGGTGACTACGGCAGTCTTGATTTCGGCGAAGGCATTTTGTTACTTCGAAGTGAACGTCAACGTGAGAAGGGGGGCGGACGTATAGCAATTGCGTCAAATATGTCTTTTCATGTGAGAAGTGAAGAAGAGACCGTCTCGCGAGAGTTCACCGATGCACAAACCTGCTTCTCCGTCGGCGCTGCTTCGAATGTTGTTTGTTGCCGGCACCTTGAGCTTTTGCTGGACGACGGTCGAGGCTCAGGGGCTGCAAGAGGCTGCGCGAGAGAGCACAACGGTCGTCCTCCTGGGAACCGGGATGCCCCGGCCCGATCCGAATGCGTCGGGACCGGCGGTGGCAGTCATCATCGGAAATCGCGTTTTTCTCGTCGATGGGGGCCCCGGGACCGAACGACAATTCACCGCGGCCCATCTTCCAATCAATGGCGTGACGGCGCTCTTCATCACGCACCTCCACAGCGACCATACCCTCGGCTATCCCGACTTGATCTTCACGTCATGGGTGATGGGACGCAAAGCACCGCTGCAGGCCTACGGACCGCACGGCTCAAGCCGGAACAGCGTCTGGGCGGCGACAATTGGCCCAGGTACATGCACAAGTTCCACATGTCCGACGCTGAGCTCGGTGCATTGGCAGAACGCGCACATCCGAAGCTGCTGATCCTGAGCCACATCATTCGGATATACGAACGTGCTGATCATCTTCGGGATCTTCTGGTCCATTGCAACGGTCGTCGTGATGATGATGAGGGGACGGTTGCGCGGACCAAGGAGGAGATCCTTCGGCATCGGGCGGCGGTGCAGAAGGAATTCATAGAGCTCACGGAGATTGACCCGTCGGTCCGAGAGCTGCACATTTTGATGCAACCGTCTTGGAGCTTTACGCACTGCGCGAGAATGAATCGGGAAGAGACGTTTGCTTTCCCTTCTTCAGCCTTTCGATCGGCAAGCCGGATGTCCCAAAGCTCCTCTCCAGCAGACACATCAGGCTGGCGGAGTTGCGGAAGTTCTCCGACGCTCGCTTCGAGAGGAGCAGGGAGATCGAGCCGCATCGATTCCTCCAACCGGGTGCCGCAAGCCGTGGAAAGTAGCCTCGGGAGCTGTTCTTCATCCGGGCTCCGGCATGCACACCCGGGTAATTCACCGATTCTAAGGACACCCCATGAATACGATAACCGGACTGCTCGTCGGCATTCTTGACATACCCTGGAAGACAATCCTTTCACAAGTCCTCACGTTCCTCTACTCCCTCGCTCACTATGTCGGATTGCTGATCGTTTATCTCCTCGGCATCATCCTCCCCACGGTGAAAGTGCCCGGGGATCTCGCGGACCCGATCGGGTTTCTCGTCCTGCTCACCGCATTCGTCATCCTCGCCCAGGTCGCGAAAAAGGTC
>Ga0315282_10000764_pt1 | contig 62890 bp, 63 predicted proteins | sample YL17G07_20_MG_FD_203693 | JGI IMG/M metagenome (GOLD analysis project Ga0315282, IMG submission 203693) | Sediment microbial communities from Yellowstone Lake, YNP, Wyoming, USA - YL17G07_20 | ecosystem: Environmental > Aquatic > Freshwater > Lake > Sediment | place: USA: Wyoming | collected...
TCGCCCCGAATCGCAGCGCTACCTGCGCGATAGCGTCCCCCTGCGTCACCCATGATGCCTGGATGTTCGGCACATTGTCCAGCGTAAGGCGGGATATGGCGAGCGTCCTGAGATAGTCGTGCCCGCCAACGGCTTCGCCCCCGAGCGCCGTATTCCCCGGCTGGTAGGTCCATGGGATGAACGCAGTGAAAAGGTCCGTCCTATCCTGGAAGTCGCGGAGTCGCATCAGATGCTCGACGCGGTCGGCGAAGCTCTCGACGTGGCCGAAGACCATCGTGGCCGTCGCCCGCATTCCCAGTTCGGCGGCCGCTTCCATGACCTCGATCCATTCAGCGGTGCTGGCCTTGCCCGGCGACACCTGGACGCGTACGGCGTCAACCAGTATCTCCGCCCCGCCGCCGGGCAGCGAATCCAGCCCGGCCGCTTGGAGTCTCGCGAGCGTGGTCCTGAGGTCCAGGCCCGAGACGTCCGCGATGTGGACAACCTCGGGCGCCGAGAATGAGTGGATTTGGAGAGAGCCCGGAGCTGAGAATCGAGAGTCGAGGGAACCCCGTGGAAATGCCGTTCTAATGGATCGCAGCAGATCCTCGTAGAACTCGATCTTGAGAGTCGGGTGAAGTCCGCCCTGCATCATGATCTGTGTCGCGCCGAGACGAGCGGCCGCGCGAATCTTGGCAAGGACCTCATCGGTCGATAGCAGATAGCCCTCGGGATGCCCCGGCGGGCGGAAGAAAGCGCAGAATCGGCAGCCGGAGGTGCAGATGTTGGTGTAGTTGATGTTCCGGTCGATGACGTAAGTGCGGACTGGCTCCGGGTGCAGCTTGTCGCACACCGCCGCCGCAGCAGCGCCAAGATCGGCCAGCCTTGCGCCCTCGAAGAGCGCCAGCGCCTCGTCCGCGCTCAGCCTGCCGCCGTCAACGACTTTCGCAAGTGTTTGCGGGAGATCCATCGTTGTTCCTGTTCCCTATCCCCCAATCCCTATCCCGCGCTCTCGTGGGTAAGCGGATTCTGCCAGCCGGACCTCCGGCTGGCGTTCGATCAGCCCGTGCTCGCGCAGCTTCCGCCCGAAGACGCGAAGCGACTCGATCTCCTTCTCCCCGAGGTCGTACCTCATCACGCTCGTAAGATACTCCTTGCAGACCTCGAACGGCAGGCCGAGCCGCTCGGACTGCTCCACGGCGATCTGCTCGACACACTGGATCCCCTTTTCCCTGGCTGCCGTAAGCTCTCTTACAAGTTCCGGCGTCAGGCGGTCCTCCGGCCCCGCCCAGACCGCGAACACGGCCGGCAGGCTTGTGAGCTTCTTCCACTCCTCCCCGAGGTCGAGGACGTGAAGACCGGACTTGTCGTAGAGCATTGCCGGGTTCCCGATGACCAGTGCTGCGTCGCAGCTCGAAAGCATTGCATCAATGCAAGGCTCGGCGCTCACGTAGTCGGGCTGCAGCCCGTAGCCCTCGGCGAGTATCACCTTGAGCATAGCCGCACCGGTAAGCGAGCCGGTGTCGAGCGCCACGCTCCTCACTCTGCCGATCTCGACCTTCGAGAGCGCGAGCACGCTCTTCACCGGCCCATCGGATGATATGCAAATCCCGGGCGCGGCGGCGAGATGGCGGTCGGCGAGGCAGGCGAAGCTCGAGACCGGCGCGGCATCGATCCGGCCGTCGGCAAGCATCTTTGCGAGCGTCGAAGGCGTCGCATAGACCATATCCCAGCCCTCCGGCAGGCCGCCGTGCTCGAACGGATACACGAGCGGCTTCACATTGAGGTACGGCAGGCAGCCAAGGCGAGTTAGTTGAGGGTTGAGAGTTGAGAGTTGAGAGAATCGGGGTCGTTGCTCGCCGCTCATCTTGCTGCCTCCCGGTACAGCGTGTCTCGCTCCACAGGCATTGTTCCCGTTTCCTCGACCAGCCTGCGGATGTCGGCGACGGTCAGGCCCTCCGGCGTCTGGGCCCCGGCCCGATGAGTGATCTTCTCCTCGACGACCGTGCCGTCGAAGTCGTCCGCGCCGAACGAGAGCGCCACCTGCGCGAGCTTGAGGCCGAACATTATCCAGAAGACCTTCACGTGGGGGAAGTTGTCGAGCATGAGCCGGCCGACAGCGATGGACTTGAGGTCGTCGATTCCCGACCGCGGGCGCGCGAGGTGCGCGAGGCGCGTGTTCTCCGGATGGAACCGGAGCGGGATGAAGCTCATAAAGCCGCCCGTTTCGTCCTGAAGTAGGCGAAGCCGCAGCAGATGGTCAACTCGCTGCTCGGGCGTCTCGACGTGGCCGTAGAGCATGGTCGCGTTCGACTTGATCCCGAGCTTATGGGCCGCGCGCATCACCGAGAGCCATTCCTCCCCTGGCATCTTCTCGGGGCAGACCCGGTTTCGGACGGCCGGGTCGAATATCTCCGCTCCGCCGCCGGGGATCGAGCCGATGCCGGCGTCTCTCAGCCGGGCCAGGCAGTCTTCGACCGACATCCCGCCGATTCCGGCGATGTGGGCGATTTCGACAGCCGTGAATGCCTGCAGGTGCACGTCCGGGAAGCGGGACTTGAGCGCCGAGAGCATCTCGGTGTAGTAGCGGAACGGCAGGGTAGGGTGCAGCCCGCCGACCAGGTGCAGTTCCGTGAACCGTAGGTCCTCGTAGAGCTCGCCCGCCCGCTCGACGACCTCGGATACGCTCATCGTATAAGCGCCCGGCTCGCCCTTGCTCCGGGAGAACGCGCAGAACCTGCACCGGTTCTTGCAGACGTCGGTATAGTTGATATGCCGGTTGACGACGTAGTAGGTCCGGTCGCCGTTCAGCCGCCTGCGGACGAGGTCCGCCGCCCAGCCGATGGCCGCGATGTCATCGCTCTCAAAGAGCCGAACGCCATCGGCGAACGAGAGGCGCTCGCCCGCGTGGACCCTGGCTACTATGTCAGCAATACCCGATTTGGCAACCAACGCATTCATACTCGCACTTCGATGTCGGGGGTTCTCTGGACCCCCGACGGTCGGATTTGGCCCGAGCGTCCGCTCGGAGGCACAGCCTCAGCGAATCCCGGCAGTCCCGGGTCCGGAGAACCCGGGACATCAAAGCCTCGGTGCGCCGCTCCAACCTACCCTCCCACCACCACATCCACGAACGCAAACGCAAACAGCCCCACGCTCACGAACCCGTTCATCGTGAAGAAAGCTGTGTTGACGCGGGACAAGTCCTTCGGCGAGACCAGGCTGTGCTCGTAGGCGATGAACGACGACGCGACCGCCAGGCCGACATAGTAGATCGTCCCCATGCCCGCGATCGCGCCGAACCATATAAGCCCGCCGACCATCAGGACGTGCATCAGTCTGGACACGAGCAGCGCCCGGGCCGGCCCGAGCGACCGTGGGAGCGAGAGAAGCCCCGCCCTCCGGTCGAACTCGATGTCCTGCAGCGAGTAGATGATGTCGAAGCCCGCCGTCCAGAGCATCACGCAGGCCGCCAGCACGACCGGCGGCAGGTCGAACTGCCCCTTGACGGCAATCCACGCCCCAACCGGCGCTATCCCCAGGCAGAGGCCCAGGATCAGATGAGACCACGACGTGAACCGCTTCGTATACGAGTAACCGAGGATCACTGCGAGCGCGGCGGGCGAAAGAGCGAGCGCGAGCCGGTTCAGCATCGCGGCTGCAAGCACGAAAAGGGCGATCGATGCGATCACGAAAGCCCACGCCTCCGTGACCGAGACCAGCCCCTTCGGAAGCGCACGATCCTTCGTCCTGGGGTTCTCGGCGTCGTGGCGGAGGTCGGCGATCCGGTTGAAGGCCATTGCCGCGCTCCGCGCGCCCACCATGGCCGCGAGTACCCACCCTAAAGTCCGCCACGCCGGAAGCCCGTCTGCCGCCACAACCGCCGACGTGAGCGCAAACGGCAGCGCGAACACCGTATGCTCGAACTTGATCATCTCCAGGATGATCCGGAGCTTGCGAAGGTATGAGGTATGAGGTATGAGGTATGAGTTGCCTTGCACGACGGTTATCCGGGCGTCTTCACGGCCCTCGCGTCTCAAGAGCCTATTCCTTCCACTCATCCACGAGCCTCTCGGGAGTCCCAAGCTGCTGCAGAACCCGGTCTACCACGAAGTCCACCAGATCCGCTATCCCCTTCGGCCGATGGTAGAATGCGGGGGATGCGGGCAGTACTATGGCCCCGGCTCGCGTGAGAAGCCTCAGGTTCTCAAGATGCACGAGCGAGAGCGGTGTCTCGCGGATGACCAGCACGAGTGTTCTGCGCTCCTTCAGGCAAACGTCCGCCGCGCGAGTGACGAGGTCGTTCGAGACTCCCGAGGCGATCCTGCCGGCGGTGCCCATCGAGCAGGGGATGATAACCATCCCCTCGCAGTCGTGCGAGCCGCTGGCGGGCGGCGCGCTGAGGTCGCCCGGGTCGAGGAGCATGAACCGGCCCTCCCGGCCCGCGGGCGTCAGATCCTCGAGTTCCACCACGTCCAACTCATCCTGGAGGATCGAAAGCGAGTTCTCGGACGCGGCGAGGTACACTCGGTCATAGTGCTCTGCCACGACTTCGATCAGCCGCTTGGCGTATACGACGCCGCTCGCGCCGGTGATCGCCACGAACAGCCGCTTCTCAGCCAATGCCCAGCTCCTTCCAGAGCACGTCGATCTTCGCCTTCACCTCCGCGCTCATCTCGATCTCCGGCGGCCACTCGCGCGCAAAACCCTCCTCAGGCAGCTTCTTTGTGGCGTCGATGCCCATCTTCGAGCCGAAGTTCGGCGCCGGCGAAGCATGGTTCAGCACGTCCACCGGGCCTTCGGCGAACGTCACGTCGCGCTTCGGGTCTATGTTATTCCCGAGCCTCCACAGGACATCGTGCATGTTCTGCGCGTCCACGTCCTCATCTACCACGACAATAACCTTCGTAAACATCATCTGCCCGAGTCCCCAGAGCGCGTGCATGACCTTCTGCGCATGGCCGGGGAAGCGTTTGCGGATGGAGACTATCGCCAGGTTGTGGAACACTCCCTCGATCGGCAGGTTGATGTCCACGATTTCCGGAAGCTGCATCCTGATGATCGGCAGGAAGATGCGCTCCGTCGCCTTGGCGATCCAGCAGTCCTCCATCGGCGGCTTCCCAACAATCGTCGCCGGGTAGATCGGGTGCTTCCTATGGGTGACGGCCGTAATGTGGAAAACCGGGTAGTCATCGGCCAGACTGTAGTAGCCGGTATGATCGCCGAACGGCCCCTCGCGTCTCCGCTCACCAGGCTCGACGCAGCCTTCGAGCACGATCTCGGCCTGCGCGGGCGCGTCCAGCTCGATCGAGACGCACTTCACCATCTCCACCGGCCTCCGCCGCAGGAACCCAGCGAACACTATCTCGTCGAACTCCTCCGGCAGCGGCGCGGTGGCGGCGTATGTGACAGCCGGATCGCCTCCGAGCGCAACCGCCACCTCCATCCTTCTGCCGAGCCGCTCGTAAGCTGCATAATGCCGCGCGCCGACCTTATGCGCGTGCCAGTGCATGCCGGTCGTGCGGGAGTCGTAGACGTGCATGCGGTACATTCCGACGTTCCGCACACCGGTCTCGGGGTCTTTGGTGAAGACCATCGGCAGCGTGACGAATCGCCCTCCGTCCTCCGGCCAGCATTTCAAGATCGGAAGCCTATCGAGCGACGCCTCTTGCCCTCGCAGCACGACCTCCTGGCACGGCGCGGACCGGACTCTCTTCGGGAACGATGCAGAGAGCTTAACGAGCGACGGGAGCATCCTGAGCTTGCCGACGAACCCTTCCGGCGCTTCCGTTCGAATGAGGCCCTCGATCCGCGCGGCGATCTCCTCGACATCCTCGACGCCGAGCGCCAAAGCCATGCGCTTCTTCGAGCCGAACGCGTTGATCAGCACCGGCATGTCAAAGCCCGCCGGCTGCTCGAACAGAAGCGCCGGCCCGCCGGACTTCATCACCCGGTCGGCGACCTCGGTGATCTCAAGCTCCGGGCTGACCGGGGTTCTGACGCGCTTCAGCTCGCCCTCGGCTTCGAGTCGGGCGATGAACTCTCGCAGGTCTTTGTAAGCCATCTGTCCCGCCGCTAAAGCTTGTAAGGCGGCGGGTCAGAACAGCCTGCCCGCCGCCGTAGGTAACTATATCACCGCGGCTCGCAGAGTGTCAAAGCCGCTGCCCTCCAGAGGGAACAGCAGCCGATCACACGACCGCTTGCTCCTTGCTCCTCCTGAGGCGGCCTGCTCGTCCTCTGTCCGTTTCGGCTGCCAATCCCTCGGGTAAGCATTCTATGCACTACCGAACCCGACAGGTGGGATCAAGATGGACAAGAACTACCTTTCAACTCAGATAGCCGAGGCCCTCGGGTGGGAGCAGGGCGTAGTCGAGGCCGAACACAGGCTGATGAACGACGGGACGCTCGAGTTTGGCATGAAGCGCCAACTGCAGGAGATTCACAGTGAGGACCAGCGGCACGTCAGTACCCTCCAGAAGGTCTTGGACGTGGTCGGTCGAACCGGTGAAACCGAGAGCAAGATCGAGCAGGGGCGGGAGATGGCCGACCAAATCGTGAGGCTCAGCGGCGACGATGCGCTGGGTCTGCTGAAAGGCACGATCCTGGCTAAGTACAGGTCTTCCGATTCAGCCGAGATGCTCTACGACCTGTGTGACGAGATGGGTGAGACCGACATTTGCGACATGTTCGAACAGACCCTGGAGGAAGACCAGGACCAACTCGACTACCTTCGCGAGCAGGCGATCCTCATGTCTCGCGAGCGGATCGCAGGTCAGCCCGCGGCCAGATGAGCCTTCCGCCCTGCGCACGTGAAGCAAAGGGCCGGCTTTAGTCGTCGGCCCCGCTGGTCCTTATCCCGGTCAGGCCCTGCTCCTAGCCGGGCAGGACTTTGAGCACGGTGTCGTGCTCGCGGACGTGATCTCGGACTCTTATGCCCACGTTCTGTCCGGGCTTTGCCACCTCGACCTTCTGATGCTCCAGCTCCATCGACTCGATGGGCTGAGTAAGATCGGTCGTATGACCCTTGATGTGGACTACATCTCCGACAGCCAGCTCATTGCCTTCAATGGCAATCGCGGCCACACCCAAATGCGAGTAATAATGGGTGACATGCCCTACCTGTACTTCCACCTTTCTCACCTCCATGCCGACTGCATGCTTATGTTGTCAGCCCGATGGTAGAATGTCAAGCCGGCCAGGGCGGGCAATGCTACGCCGTGAACCCGATCCGCTTCTCGCGCCTTCCGATCAGAGCGGCGGCTATCTTGGCAGCGACGCGGGCGTTGTTCGCAAGGAGCGATAGATTGGCAGCGACGGCCGCCCCTCCGGATAGTTCCTGCACGCGGGCGAGCAGCCACGGAGTAAGCGCCGGGCCGCTGATGGCCTCATTTCTGGCTGCCGCCACCGCTTTGTCGGTGGCCTCCTGCACGTCCACCGCATCCTTCTCGGGGATCGGCACAGCCACGATCATCGCGCTTCGCAGGCCAAGCCCAAGACGGGTCACGTACATTTCCGCCGCGTCCTCCGGCTTGTCCAGCCGCGGTACGGAGAGCCCGGAGCGAGGAGTGTAGAACGCGGGAAACTCGTCCGTGCCGTAGCCGAACACTGCAATCTGGTGCGTCTCCAGCCACTCGAGCGTCGCGGGAATGTCGAGCACGGCCTTCGCGCCGGAGCAGACCACGATCTCCGGCGTCCGAGCCAGCTCCCAGAGGTCGGGGGAAATGTCCCAGCTCTGGCTGGCGCCCCGATGAACCCCGCCGGTGCCTCCGGTCGCCATCACCGGTATCCCGGCGTTCGAAGCGAGATAGGCCGTTGCGGCAACCGTTGCTGCGCCGTCGCGCTTGGCCAGCACGGCGTCCGCCAGCTCCCGAGTCGAGACCTTCAAGACATCCCTGCCTTCTCCCAGCCGCCTGATCTCGTCCTCGGACAGACCTATCGTTATCCTGCCTCCCACTATGCCGATAACCGCCGGAGTGCAGCCCTCGGACTCGACCTTCTCTGCCATCGAACGCGCGGCTTCGACGCCAGCGCCGCCCGGCAGACCGTGAGCGATGACCGCCGACCCAAGCGCAACGACCGGCACGTTCCGCACAAGCGCTGATCTAACGTGGTGTGAGATCTCGTATGACTCATCCATCGCTGCGCCGCTTCCTCCCGAGCCTGCGCCCTGGAGCCGGTCGTAACCGGGACTCCGTGAGATAGAGCCAGGTAGGCGTCCCAGGACTGCTTCTGCCCGCCGCGCGGCGATTCCTCCGAGGCCGCACGAGTGAGGACGGCGCTCAGGCGAGATAAGGCTCACTGCTCCGCGGAAGCCCCGTTAGGCGCATGGCATGGCTGGCAGGCTGCGCCGGTCCGGAAGCAGATAAAGCCGGTACGCGCGCAGTGTCGTGCTATCTTCACGAGCAGGGATGGGCGGCGCTGGTGTGCCGCGAGCCCCTGTCCACGGGAGGCGTTTCAGGGCGCTGGAGCCTCCGGACGTCGTTCCCGGAACAGAGGCCCGCCGCCTGCCGGTCTAGATAGCCATCTTCGGGGCGCTGATCTCCTCGAGAGTCTCTTCCACTTCCTCAGCCATCTCCGGCTGCATAGCCGTCGCCCGCCGTGCCAGATCAGCCTGTGAGACAATACCGACGATCTGCCCCTGGTCGTTCGTCACCGGGACGCGCCTGACTTTGTGCCTCTGCATCGTCCGGATGCATTCCTCCAGGTCGGCATTCGGCCCGATTGTGTGCAGATCGGTGGTCATTGCGTCCTGCGCGCTCATCTGCATCGGGTTCAGCCCCCTCGCGAGCGTGCGGACGACAATGTCACGATCGGTCACGAACCCAACCAGCCGCCTCGGCTGGGGGTCGCAAATGGGGATCCCTCCGCAGTCGCAGTCTGCCATCATCCGAGCGATGTCCTGAAGCGACGTGGACGGTTCGGCGCACATTGGGTTCTCGGTCATAATATCCTGGACTTGCACCGTGGTTCACCTCCGTTCTTCCCGTTGTCAGTACCCGGCGCGAACTGGCGCTAAACGCGCAGGCGGCGAGAACCGCTTCTGCACCCCCGCCGCGCGGGTAAAACGGAAGTGGTGGCCGGGTTCCGCGCCGCCGGCGCGGGACCCAGCCCGGCCTAGCGCGGAGGAAGGTGTGGCGGAGGAGATACGCTACCGCTCTGCAGACCGGCAGGATCTCCCCGGGATCGCCGAGGTACTGCTGGCGGCATTCCCTGAGAGTGTCGAGCACTACGTTGGACGGCTGGTCCGGCCGCCGGTGATCGAGGACGTCTTCCGTATCTGCCTGGACGCGGAGCCGGGGGCGCTCCTCGTGGCCGCGGCCGACGCTCGCGTCCTCGGCTACATTTTCGCGCCCACCGAGCTTTCCCACCTCTTCCGGGTCGCAGTCCTCCGCGGGCACCTCCTGCGGATGTTCTGGCGGTGGATCACCGGACATTACGGAATCGGCCTCCGACCGGCCGCAATCGCAGCGCGCAACTGGTTGTCCATATTCCGCCAGACGCAGGAAGGCCCGCTCGAAAGCGACGCCAGGATACTCTCGATCGCCGTTCATCCCGATTTCCAGCGCCGCGGGATCGCCACTCACCTTACGGACCTGGGTCTGCAGTACCTCCGCGAGCACGGTGCCCGGACGGTCCGCCTAGAAGTCCGGCCGGACAACCTGCCCGCGCGTCACATCTACGAGAAATTCGGGTTCCAGGAAGAGGGCCGGACAGAGGATTCACAGGGCGAGTGGCTGATCATGCTGAAGGACCTGTCGGAGCGCAGCGGTGCTTAGAAGGTTCGTAAGGCGCCACAGATGGCTGATTGGGGCGGTCGTGCTGGTCCTCGTAGGAGTGGCTGCGGCCCTGATACGCTCCGCCATACAGACCCGACCGATCTACGACCTCAACCTTCGCTCGCGCCCGCATCTACCGCCTGCGCCTGCGCCCAAACCGGGCGAGAAGGTGCTCATTTTCGCGCCTCACGAGGACGACGAGACCCTCGGCTGCGGCGGCTGCATCCAGCAGGCCGTCCGAGCCGGTGCGAAGGTGAAGGTCGTCCTGATGACCAACGGCGAGTACCCGGAGATCGACGTCGTGCTCTACGAGGAGACGCTGAGACCCCGGCCGGCTGCGTTCGTCCGGCTGGGTTACATGCGCCAACAGGAGACGCTCCGGGCCATGCGGTATCTCGGGGTTCCTTCGGGCGCTGTCACCTTCCTCGGCTATCCTAACGGGTATCTGGATCGGATGTGGAGTCCGGCGCATTGGCTGCCCGAGAATCCGGTGCGCTCCGTCCGGACCCGTGCGATGCGCTCGCCGTACCGGAACTCGATGACGCCCGGCGCTATCTACTGTGGCCAATCGCTTCTGAGGGACGTGGAGACCGTGCTGCGCCGCGACGGGCCGGACATCGTCATCACGCCGCACCCGAACGACATCCACGTAGACCACTGGCCGACTTATGCGTTCGTCAGGTTCGCGCTCGCCGAGCTTGCCACGCAGAAAGAGGACTTCGCAGCGAACTGCCGTGTCTACACCTATCTCGTGCACAGGGACGCCTGGCCGGCGCCAAGGGGCTACCACCCGGAGCTCGAGCTCGTGCCCCCGGCCGGCCTGCTGGCAGCTCGGCAGACCGACTGGCGCGCTCTCTGGCTCACCAGAGGGCAGATCGCCCGCAAACACAAAGCGATCGCGTTCTACCGGACTCAGGCCGGCGGTTTCGACAGGCTGCTGCTCTCCTTCGCGCGAAGGGACGATCTCTTCGGCCTGCTCCCCGCCCATACCTGGCCCGCCGCCCCTGCCGTTCCGAACAGGCTGGTCGTCACCGACCCGACCGCAGACCTTATTGCCGCCCGCCGGAACCCGGACGCGGATATCGGCTTCGTTTCTCTCGCGCGGCAGCTGGACCGCATGACGGTGACGGTCACGACTCGGGAGGATGCATCGGACGACACTGGCTACCACGTCTCGGTGCACTCCGGCGGCGCGAGCGCCGGCGAGCGGGTCATTGCGCAGTACAACTGGCGAGAGATCGAGGCGACTGGAAGCATCCTCAGGGCGGGTGTACTCCGCAGGATGCCTCCGCAGAGCCTGAAGGCCCGCATAAACGGCAAGCGCGCGATCCTCGAGGCCCCCTGGCCCGTTCCCAATCACGCCAGCTTCCTCCTGATCCGGGCGTGGACAACGAAGGGGTCGCGCCTCATCGATCAGACGGCGGCGACGGGACTGACCATCGAGCGGCGATGACCCGGGGCCGGACTCCCAGTCACTCGTTCTCCGTGGGCCCGCTCACCCGGCGAAGGCGTGCCAGGGACTCCGGGTTGGAGCAAAGAGCGTCTCTGCGGACGTAGTCGCCGGAGTACATGGCTACCCGATACCTTTGCTTGACGAACGAGTCTACGGCTTCACGGATCGGGACGTAGTCTCGCCTGAACCTGGGGTCTTCGTCGAGCTTTGCTGCGTAGGTCCAGACGCCGTGAGTGTGGATGAACGTCGGCTTCGCCGCCTCGAAGACATAGTCGTAGAAGCCCTGCTGGTTCTTGCGGAGAGTCTTTGCGATAGTCTTGTCGCAGAGACCAGCGAGGTCGTAGATTCTGAGTTTGGAGTAGTAGAGCGTGCCGCCGAGGTCCGGTATCAGCAGGGAGGGACGAGGCGCTCCCAACTCGGCCGCGCAGCGGTCGAAGCCCCTCGCGTAGCGCTGGACTATCCTGTCGAATGGGACTATGGGCGCGACGGCGAAGCTGACCGACCGATAGGCGAAGATCGCTGCGCTTCCTGCCAGGCACGCCGCTGCTGTAAGCCCCATCGCTTCGCGCCTGAGCGAAGGCACCAACCTCAGGTCGGCGAGAGTGGACTTGGCCAGGATGACGGAGTACAGGTAGAGGAATACGAAGAATGGCGTGGCGAACCGGTATTCGCCCATCCAATCCTTCGGTAATAGCAGGTAGGCGGCGACGGACCAGAGAAGGAAGGTCGCGAGCACCGTGAGCACCGGTGGGAAGCGGCGGATCGATATCCGGTAGATCGTGAGGATGGTAAGCACGGCAAAAACGAGACCCCCGAGGCCGCCTGCGACGCTCCCCATCAGGTCAACCAGCTTGACCATCGTCCTGGGCTGCAGCGCGAGGAGAGCCACAACGTCGGAAACCCCCGGCCCGCCCTTCGCATGGTAAGTGTTCGGGACCAGATCGTGGAAGTAGGCTGCTCTGAATGCGATGAAGCCGCCGAACAGGACGGCGAAGGACGCGCCGTACGCCAGGATGCTCGCGAGGTAAGGACTGGGGGCCTTGCGGCGGGGCCGGAGGCGGACAGCGGCCGCTGCTGTGATCGGGTAGAGCACGCAGTAGACGATGCCATCCGGCCGGGTCATCGCCGCGACGGCCGCCAGCAGGCCCGACAGCGCCGGACCGCGCCTGTCGGCCTCAGCCGTTACGGTGCGCATCGAGAAGAGCAGGAGCAGGGCAAGAAGAAGGGCGTACAGCGGGTTCTCCAGCCCGGAAGTACACCAGACGACGAAAGACGTGTTCAGGGCGAGGAGCGTCAGAACAACGGCACTGACGAACCCGCTCTCCTTCAGTTCGCGCGTCACGAGAATGCGAACCACGAAGAACGTCAGCAGCACGAGAACGGCGCTCAGCACTTTGGGCGTGATGAGAGGATGAAACAGGCCAAGCCGAAAGAACGGGGTGAGAAGCAGGATCCACGAGAAGTTGGAGTAACCCTCCACCGGCGGCAGGCCCGGCTGCGAGACAAGGCCGCAACCTGCCGAAAGGTTCCTTGCGTAGGCAAAAGAGATTCCGGCGTCGTCCACGATCCAGCGGCGGAACAGGCAGGCATGAGCGATGAAGACGGCGCAGGGGATCAGGAAGAGCAAGGCCTCCAGGTAGCGCGGCGTTCTTTGTGTTCGTGCTGCTTTCCTCGGCACTGTCCTCGACCCCGTTAGAGCCTTACCCGCGCCTTCACGCGGAGGTATTCATTGACGACGGCTGGCGAGAGCGTGCCCGGCTCGGAGTCAACGACGATGACGCCTGCCTTGGCAAGCGCGGCGATGGCCTGCTGGCGCTCGTAGAGCACCTCGGTCGCCGCCGCTTTCTCATAGACCTGGGAGGCGTCGTCCGGCACAGCCCGCGCTGCATCGAGAACCTTCGAGTCGGATATGGCGACGCACATGCACAGATGCGTGGATGCCAGCGTTTGAAGGTTCAGGATTAGCTGGCGGGATGACTCCGGATCGAGCAGGTCGCTGAAGACCACCATAAGCGAACGCTTCCGCCACCTGCGCGCGAGGTAAAGGAACGCGCCTGCGTAATCCGACTCCTCGGTCGTCAGAGGCACATTGTAGAGCGCCTGCATGATGGCAAGCGCCTGCCCTCGGCCCTTGGCCGGCGGTAGGAAGGCATCCACTTTCTGTGAGAAGGTCAGGAGGCCCACCTTGTCGTCTCCCGAGGCCGCGACGTAGGCGAGCATCAGGGCTGCGTTTATTGCGTAGTCGAGTCTGGTCATGTCCTCGATGCGCACGCACATGGTCCTGCCGGCATCGAGCAGGATGACGATGTTCTGGCTTCTCTCGACCTGGTATTGGCGGCTCATCATCCTGCCGCGGCGAGCGGAAGCCTTCCAATCGACCTGGCGGAACTCGTCGTCAGGGACGTAATCGCGAAGCGACTCGAACTCGGTGCCTCGGCCGTAGAGGCGGATGCGGCGCATCCCTGCTTCGAGCACGCGGCCTCGGCGAAGCAGAAGGTCGTACCTGCGCAGGTCGAGCAAGTTTGGGTAGACCTTGACCGGACGGGAAGCGGGCAGGCGGTGCTGACGGACTGCGAGGCCGAGCGGGCCTTCGACCCGGATGAAGATGTCGCCGAAGTCGTAGTCTCCTCTTGCGTGGGGCGTGACGTGGTAGGTGATCTCACGGGCGGCCCGCGGCCCGAGCCTGAACGCGGCCATGTTGCCCTGAACGGTGAACAGATACGGCGGCTCATCGCGGACGGCTAGATCGATCGCCGATCTTGTCCGGTTCCGGATGCGCAGCGTCACGGCGTTGCCGGTCCCAAGGGAGAGCTTGTCTTCGTGCTGGCGCTCGACCTCGACTGCCCTGCTGTCAGGCGCCGCCATACGATCCGCCAGCCCGGCCACGAGCACCCCACACAGGTAGATAACGCCGATCCAGAGCGCCGCCGGGACGATCCCCGACAACCCGAACGGCACCACGGCAAGGACGAGTAGGGCTGCGAATCTGGTCGTGATGATCACACTCAGGTTATTATCGCTCCCCGGTCGTGATTCCTCCGGTAGGGCAGACGGAAGGCGATGCAACACCGGGCGGCGCGAAGGAGGTATGAGACTGCCTTGTGGCGAAGTTATGACATGCACCGAACCACAATGTCACGAGCGGATCTGCACATCCATACTACCGCATCAGACGGCAGGATGACCCCTTCGCAAGCCGTCGAAGAGGCCGCCCGCCTCGGGCTGTCTGCAATAGCCGTTTCCGACCACGACACCGTAGGCGGGATAGACGAAGCTCTCGCAGCCGGCAGCCGGCTCGGGATCGAGGTCGTGCCCGCAATCGAGTTGAACGCAGACTACGGCTCCGTCGAGATCCACATTCTCGGTTACCTGATAGACTGGCGGTCGGCAGGGCTTCGGCAAGAGCTCGAACGACTTCGCAGAGCCAGGCTGGACCGCAGCAAGAAGATGGTGGAGAAGCTGCGATCCATAGGTGTTCCCGTGACGATCGAGCGCGTGCTCGAGATAGCCGGCTCCGGTTCCGTGGGAAGGCCGCATGTTGCGCAGGCGATAGTCGAGGTTGGCGCGGCCGAGAGCATGGCCGCAGCGTTCAGCCGGTATCTGGTCAGGGGAGCGCCGGCGTTCGTGGAGAGGATGAGGATGGCGCCGCACGATGCGGTGACCCTGGTGGCAGGCTCGGGCGGCGTGGCGGCGCTGGCTCACCCCGGCCAGGCAGGCCGCGACAGCCTGATCCCGGGGCTTGTGAAGGCGGGAATGGGCGCCATCGAGGTCAGCTACCCCGGCCAGACTCCGGATGTTGCGCAGCACTATCAGGCCCTTGCAAGACGGTTCGGCCTGGTCGCGACCGGCGGCTCCGACGCCCACGGCTTTGCGGGTGAGGCCGGCGCCCCCATCGGCGGCGTGACCGTCGATGCAAGCGTCGTGCAGGAGCTCAGGACCGCCGCACAGACCCATACTATGTAGGGATGCGAGGATACGGGGATGCAGGGTGGCCGGGCCGGAGGTGAGACTCGCCGTGCTGAAGCCTGACCCGCGCCATCTTTAGACCGTTACATCCTACATCCCCCTTTCGTGTATAATGGCCGCGTGCGAAAGCCCATCATAGCGATCGACGGGCCGGCTGGCTCGGGAAAGAGCACCGTCGCGAAGACGGTGGCCGCCCGGCTCGGCTATCTCTACATCGACACGGGCGCGATGTACCGGGCGGTAGCAGTCAAAGCGATGGAGGCCGGCATTCCGCTCGACAAGCCGGAGCGCATCGTGGAGCTTGCGGACCGGCTGGACATTCACTTTCGCCAGGCCGGCAGCACCCAGCGCATATTCGCCGACGGTGAGGACGTCACGGAGGCGATCCGGACGCCGGAGGCGACGCAGCTATCGAGCCCTGTCTCGGCTATCCCCGGAGTCCGGCGGCGGCTGGTCGAGCTGCAGCGGCAAATGGGGGCGCAGGGCGGCGTCGTCATGGAGGGCCGGGACATCGGCACCTACGTCTTCCCTGACGCGGAAGTCAAGGTCTTCCTCACTGCTTCCCCCGAGGAGCGGGTCAGGCGAAGATGCAAAGACCTCGAACGAGCCGGCCTCCCGGCGGACCCCGAGCAGGTTGCAAGAGACCTTCAGGAGCGCGACGAGCGCGACAGCAGCAGGGCTATGGCCCCTCTCCGCCAAGCTCGGGACGCCGTGCTCATCGACACGGATGACATGAGCATCGGGGAGGTCGTTCAGGCCGTGATCGACCTGCATAACCGGAAGGTGAGCGACAGGTAATGCTTTTCTGGATCGGTTGGGCTCTTTCCCGGTTTGTGGCGAGGGCCATAGGCCGATGCAGGTACATCGGCGTCGAGAACGTGCCCAAACAGGGCGGCGTGATAATCGCTCCGAACCACATCAGCTACGCCGATCCACCTATAATTGGCGCCGGCCTACCCCGCCAGACCCACTTCATGGCCAAAAGCGAGCTTTTCGCGGTGCCAGTGCTCGGGTTCCTGATCAGGGGCGTCGGATCGTTCTCTGTACGGCAGAATACGGCGGACCGGGCGGCGCTGAGGAAGGCGATCGACCTGCTGGGCCGAGGCAGGGCCGTCTGCATCTTCCCGGAGGGGCGCAGGAACCTGACCGGCAAGCTCCTCCCGGCCCAGGCGGGGCTTGGGATGGTTGCGCTGAAGTCCAGAGCTCCCGTCGTGCCCGTTGCCATCATCGGTTCCGACAAACTGCTTCCTCCCCATTCCTTCTTCCTTCGATTTGCCCGCGTGCGTGTTATCTGGGGCAGGCCGATGACCTTCGATGATCTGTACGATCGGGGCATGGACCGAGAGGCGATCCGGCAGGTTGGGGAACGTGTGATGTTGGCGATTGCGGACCTTCTGGCAAGCAATCTGTGACGCGCCGCTCTGCACTCGTCACACTTCCTACAACGTCTTGTTTTGGTGAGCTGGCGGCAGGGTACAAGTTCAGAAAGGGGTAGCGAGTCCGCAGGCCGGAGGCTGCTTGACCCGGCTCTGCTTGGAAGGTTTGCACGACAGATGGGAAGGGCATGTCGTGATGCCGACACGGTTGAGCTGAGGGTACCCTGTAAGCCCGAATATGTGAGGACGGTGCGCACGCTCATCGCAGAGATGGCTGACTCGGTTCCTCTGCCGCCTGCCGCCATAGAGGAAGTCAAAGTTGCCGCCTCTGAAGCGGTCGCGAATATAGTAAGGCACGCGTACGGGGAGTCGGGTGCGGCGGAACCCGTCATTGTGAGATGTTCCAGGCGCGGCGGCGATCTCACGGTGGAGGTCGTTGACCGCGGGGTCGGTTTCGAAGTCCCGGCCGCAGGCCCGGCCCAAGCGCCCGACGTTTCCCGAGAGAGGGAGGGCGGACTCGGGATATTCCTGATACGCAGCCTCATGGACTCGGTCGATTACTGGTCCCAGCCCAACCTCGGCACACGTATCAAGATGATCAAGCACGGATGGCCCGACGGGCGGCACAGGTACCCTGGCCGCGTGCCGCGCAGGAGCGGGCACTAAGGCACGCCGAAACTCCGGGCGTCCTCTCGGGCCGAAGGCCCGAGTGAGCCTTGCGCCGCTGCCGGGGCGCGGGATCTGGCAGTGCTCTTGCCCAGTCTGGCCGCCACCTCGCAGCCGCTTCCTTCGCCTCGGTTACGAGACAGCCTCTAGCCCGCGCGGCTCTGTTGAACGAAGTTGACCTGCAGGTCGCTCACGAGCGATCTGTAGGCCTTCCTCTGCTCCTCGGAAACGTGAGGGGCGATCCGATCGGTCAGGTATACTACGCTGTCGATCGCAATCTTCGCCTGCGCAAGGTCCTTATCCAGCTTCTTCGTGGCCGGGTTCATATGCAGCCCCATCCACTGCCACGCGCTCTCCGAGAGCATCAAGATGATCCACTGGATGAGCGAGTAGACGTCGGCCTGACCGACCCCCTCTTCCTCTCGCTCCGCGCCCTCCACTGCCGCGCCTGCTTCCGCCTCATCCGCAGCCGGTGCTTGCCCCTCCGACGGCTGCTCCGGGGCCGCGGCCTCGTCGGTCGGTTCCTTCGATGGTTCCTCTCGCCTTGCGCGCTTGTCCACCACTTCGAAGCCTTTCTCTTCGTCGTTTCCCATCGGGATCACCTCCGCTGTGGCAAGGACCTAGGAATCCGCTGGCAACTGTCCAAGCACAGTGAAAGTATATCATGCTCTGCCTCGGGGTACGTCGCACTGAGGCCAGGCTCCGATACGCCGGGTTCCTCGTCCGGTGTGTCGGGTTCTCCGGACCCGGCGCGGCCCGGTCCTCGGTATGCCGGCTCTCTTACTTTATCGCGAACAGCGCGTCGGAGACTCTGGTGTTGACCCGCACGTTCTTATAGCTGATAGCCCCGGCATATCCGCCGTCAGAAGCGTAGGCCTTGACGAGAGTGGCGACGGGCATCTTGCCCATCGTCCTATGGTTCGTGTAAACGTACCGAGCCTTCAGCAGGCCTGTGCCGCCGTAGCGCTCGCGCCTCAGGACCTTGAGCGTCCTTGAATCGAGCCAGACGAGCTCCTTCCGCTTGTCTGTGGTTCCGATGGGCACGAGCCGCAGCTCGATCTCGCCTTTGCGCTCGGAAACCACGGTTACTCGATTGTCCAACCAAAGGCCGTCGGAGGCGAAGCCGACGTCGAGCGTTGATTGCTTCTGGTCACGGTCGTGGGACATGTCATCGGTCTTCTTGAGCATGAGCGCAGGCGCGATGATCTGCTTCGTGTTGCCACTGAGGACGTAGGTTATGTATATGCCGCCTTTGCCTTTTCCTTCGGCGCGGAACCTATCCGGTCGCTTGTAGTAGATCGTGGCCTCCCGGAACCCCTGGTCGAGGAACCGCAAGACCCCTTTGTTTATCTCTGCTGCGCTCGATCTGCTTGCCGGCGCGACGACCATGGTGCCGCGAAGGTCGGTTATGGACGAGCTTGCGGCGGCGAGCCGCCGACGTAGAGCGTCCGCGCTTTCCGCCTGCGCTGCAGCCGCGATCATGACCGCCAGGATTGCCCCGGCTGCCGCTCGCCGTATGACTCTAAGATGGGTCATCTCCAACTCCTGATCCCTGCGTCAGTCCGAGCAGGCTCCGCCTTCGCCTGCGAGGAACCGCGGCCCCTACTCAGACTAATACGCAGAACGTTCTTCTCGTGTCACTCCCTTCTTAGGTAGACGGGAAAGACGCATCCGGGTTGCAGCCGCCTGCCGCTTGCCTGCTCCGCGCTCGCGGTCTATAATGCTTGCAGAGGATCGTGTCTCTAATCCGGGATGATCTAGGAGGAGGATCTCAATGCTCGAGTTGTGTGTGGCGCTAGGGCTTGTCCTGGCGCTCTCGACCGGTGCCGTGGGAGCCGAGCGGCTCCAGAACCACGGAAAGCCGTTCATTGCCTGCGAGACCTACAGCATCCGTGACTACCTAGGCAGCGGCAAGATCGAGCTTGTGCAGGTCCCGTCGCTCCTCAAGGAGTCGGGCATTCAGGGCGTCGTCTGGAATGATATGTTCTTCAAGTCGTGGGACAAGCCGTATCTGGACAAGCTCAAGAAGGCTGCGGCGCAGAACGGCATCATCACAGCCGGCCTGATCATGGAGGGCGACCTGGCTGGGGACGACGAACGCGAGCGGAAGAAGCAGATCGAGGACGACAAGATGAAGCTGAAGGCCGCGGCCTACCTAGGCTGCCCGGTCGTCAGAATCAACATCGGCGGCACGGGGGATGACGAGAAGGATGGGACGGTCGGCGTGCAGCGCGTCATCGGGGCGTTCAAGGAGATCCTTCCTCTTGCCAAAGAGCTCGGCGTCAAGATCACCATCGAGAACCACGGTGGAGTCTCCAGGAAGGCCGACTGGATTCTTGCTGTTATCAAGGGCACCGATCCCAAGTGGGTCGGAAGCTGCCTGGACTTCGGCAATTGGCCGGCGGATGTGCGGCATACGGAGAGTCAGAAACTTGCCGCGTACGCTTACCACGTGCATGCGAAGACTCACAACTTCCGGCCCGATGGCGAGGAGGCAGACGTCGATTACGGCCCCCTGCTCAAGATGCTGAAAGACGCCGGCTACAAGCGGGCAGTGTCCATCGAGTTCGAGGGGCCGGGCGATCAGGTGGAGGGAGTCAAGAAGACGCGCGACCTGCTCCTCAAGCACTGGCCGGAGCTGGGCGGCAAGGCGAAGTAGCAGGCGGCTCTCCCACTTGCCACCATCGCTTTCCCCGGCTCGCGTCGGGCTACTTCGGGCTGACCCTCAGGATCTTGTCGTCGCCGGGGCGAACGACGCCGCGTCCGTCACGATTGCTGGTAGAGATGTACAGCGCGCCATCCGGCCCTTGAGCGATGGCCCGCAGGCGCCCGTACCGGCCCTCCTGCTCCCCGGTCTGCCACCATCGCTCGATTCGGGAGACCATCCGCGGTCCCGAGAGCACAACCCGCTCGAGGTGCTCTCCGCCAAGCGACGTGAAGAAGAAGTTGCCGCTAAGTCCGGGCATCAGACTGCCGGTGTAGAAGATCGCGCGGCCCGGCGGATTGGCGACGCCTGGGTAGAAGAGGACGGGTTGCACCACTCCCTTCAGCCCGGTCACTCCAAGCGCCCTCGGCCAGCCGGCGTTGCCGCCTTTCGGCACGATGAAGACGGAATCCATGGCATAGAGGCCGAACTCGCCCGTCGGCCCGTGCATTGTAGCCCACAGATCGCCGGTCTTAGGGTTCCAGGCAAGCCCTTGAACGTTCCTCAACCCGTAGGCATAGACGAGAGAGCCGGAGAACGGGTTATCCGGCGGGACACGACCTTCCGGCGTCATCCGCAGGATCTTGCCGCCGAGCGACGACCGATCCTGCGCCAGTTCCGGCTGGCCCGTCTCCCCGGTGCCGGCGTAGAGCATCCCGTCTGGGCCGAATCGGATGATCCCGCCGTTGTGTATGTTCCCCGCAGGAATCCCTGTGACGAGTGGATGCTCATCCGTAAGCCCGGCGCCGGTATCGGTGAACCGGCTGATGCGGTTACGGGGCGTGCCGCCCTTGCGGCTCGTGTACATCAGGTAGACCCAGCGAGGGTTGGGATACTTGGGATGCAGGGCAATCCCCATGAGTCCCCCTTCGCCGCGCGCGAGCACGTCTACCGTCGCGTACGGCTGCGGCTGCAGGTTACCGTTCCCGATCAGCCTGACCCGGCCCGGTCTTTCGGTGACGTAGACGCGGTTCTGCGAGACGAAGGCCATGTCCCAGGGTATGACGAGGCCGGAGGCGAACGTCTCGACGCGGTACTCCGGCACGTCCGCGCGGACGACGGGCGCCGGCATCGGAGGCTTGCGCCCAACGACGGGATTGCCGGGCGGAGGCAGCTCAGCCTCCACAGGCTGTCCCTGCGCCTGGCGCGCCCGCTTCGGCTCGGTCTGTGACGATGCCTGGCGCGTCTGGCACCCCACGAGCGACACTGCCAGGATTGCCGCCGTCAGATCCAGTATCAACCGCATTGCCTTCACCTCACGCTCCGAACAGGGTCAGCACAAAGACCAGGTTCTCGGCCGCGGTCAGGGCATGCTCCAGCCCGGCCTCCATGTAGAACCAGTCCCCCGGCTTGACCCGATGCCATTTGTCACCGAGCAGGAAATCCGCCTCGCCCTGCAGGATCAGCACTGCCGCGTCTCGCGACGACGTGTGCTTGGATATCTTCTCGCCCTTCGGCAGCATGAAGAGGTCCACCTCGCCCGCGCGCGTCTCCGCAACGGTTTTGCTCAATATCCCTTCCGCAGGGAACTCGATCATGTCGTACAGGTTCCTGATCTCGCCCAAAGCGCACCTCCGCCGTTCCGATGACTCACGGGACATTATACCCCGTACATTGCCTGCGCGGCTGCCAGAACCTGCCGGGCAAGCAGGCCCGACGCCTGCTGCCGCCCGCGGGCCGGACGCAGCCGTTCACATTATTACCAGAGTTGACAAGCAGGCTCCCATAGAGTATAAAGCTGCTAAGGTACGCACATCGTACAGTTGAGATCGAAGGAGATGGTCGGCATGTCAGCAGTCTTGACGCGCAGCTTATGGCTTGCGGCAACGGTCGTGCTCCTGGCGGTGCCTGCGTTCGGCACAAGCACCGGAGACGGGGCGTGGGAATGGCAGAACCCGACGCCAATTGGCAACTGGCTCGAATCGACTTGCTTCGTTGACTCGATGAACGGCTGGGCTGCCGGGCACCACGGCACTATCATCCACACGACCGACGGGGGAGTCGCCTGGCACGGCCAGACGACCTACACCAAGAAGACCCTCTCCGGCATACACTTCTGCGACCTCTCGAACGGCTGGGCCGTCGGCGAGGGTGGGACGATCCTGCACACCTCGAATGGCGGCGCCACCTGGCACGCGCAGACGTCCGGAGTGACGGAGTGGCTCTACGGCGTGCACGCCGAGTCCAAAGACGCCGCCTGGGCGGCGGGCGACGGCGGGGTCATCCTGTACACCCAAGACGGCGGCAGGCACTGGTGGAAGGACTTCTCCGGCACGACTGTCGGCCTCCGAAGCATCTGGTGGTCCGATCCCGACAACGGCTGGGCTACCGGGCAGGACGGAACCATCCTCTACCGGAATCCGTTTGCCGAGATGTGGGTCCCCCAGCACTCCGGGGTGGCCGTCAGTCTGGACGGAGTATGCTTCGTTGACAAGGACTGGGGCTGGGCTGTCGGGGAAGAGGACCTCCTCGGCCTCGTCATCCTTCATACGGAAGACGGCGGCCGGAACTGGTCCCGACAGAAAGCGCCCGGCGGCTGCCACCTGACCTCGGTGTCGTTCTCCGACCGGGCGAACGGGTGGGCGGTCGGCGACTGGCAGACCATCTTGTGGACGAAAGACGGCGGCGCCAACTGGCAGCAGAGCGAGTGCCCTATAACAGGCGCTTACCTCAGGTCGGTGTCCGCCCCCGGAGGGCCCGCGGTGATGCCGCAGGCCTGGGCCGTCGGCTGGTCCGGGATGTGGCTGGAGGATACCCTTGTCCAGGACTTCCTTCCGTGCGTCATTATCCACACGAACGACGGGATCAACTGGACCGAGCAATCGTTCGGAAAGGCCATGAGCATCTCCGGAATCGACTTCGTTGACCCAATGCACGGCTGGGCGTGCGGCAGTGCCGTGGTTGTGGGCGGCTCGATAATGGCCACGGCCGACGGCGGCAAGACCTGGCAGTGGCAGTACGCCGCTGGCGCCGCCGTGCTCGAGGACATCGACTTCGTTGATGTGGACTACGGCTGGGCGTGCGGCTACGGCATTGACGCCGGTGTCGTCCTCCACACTGCGGACGGGGGCCAGAACTGGTACGACCAGATGCCCCCGACGCCCTACTGGCTTGTGAGCATTTGCTTCCTGGACCGCGACCGCGGCTGGGTCTGCGGCGAGAACGGAACCATCCTTCACACACAGAACGGCGGCGCAGCCTGGGAGCCGCAGACCTCGGATACCACAGTCTGGCTTATGAGCATTCACTTCGTCGATCCGGATTACGGCTGGTGCGTTGGCTACTCTGTAAGCGCGCCGTACACGGGCATAATCCTGGCGACCACCGACGGCGGCAAGCACTGGGTCGAGCAAACGCCCCAGGGCTTCGCCACGCCCATGCTCGAGTCGGTCTACTTCACGGATCGGCAGAACGGCTGGGCTGTTGGCGGGAACGGATGGATTCTGCACACGACCGACGGCGGCACGACGTGGAGAGGCGAGCAGCGCGGCGCCGATCAGTGGTTCTCCTGTGTCCGGTTCGCCAGCCCACGGTGCGGCTGGATAGTCGCCGGAGACTACGTCCTCGCTACGGCCAACGGCGGACTGTGTTGGGTCCCGCAGCAGCTGGGCTGCCAGGATGGTATGGGCGTCGCGAGCTTCTCGACTGAGGAACAGGGCTGGGTCGCCGGCGGCGGCATCATGCATACGGAAACCGGCGGCTTCGGAACCTGTATTGCCATGAAGGCGCTTTCCGATTTCCGCCGGGTAAAGGTCCAGAACGTCGTCGTCACGGCCCGGCTGAAAGATGACATGTATGTGCAGCAGCCGGACCGCTCATCCGGCATCCTTGTGCGCGGTGTGGGCGACACTGCTGTCGGTGAAGGTGACGTGCTTGCCAGTCTCATCGGAACGACGGGGCGAACTCTGGAGGATGAGCGGTGCATAACGCTCGAGTCGCTCGAGGTAGCGGCGCCTGGTGGAGAGCCGCTCGCGCCGCTCGGCTTGCCCAACCGCAGCGTCGGTGGGGGCGACTTCTGCTGTGAGCCACCCACCCCCGGCCCGCCGCCAACCGGCCAGCGCGGAGTCGAGTTCGGCTTCGGGCTGAACAACATCGGCCTCCTTGCCCGGACCTGGGGAAAGGTGAAGGAACGCGATCAGCACATACCGCCCGAGTGGATGATAATCGACGACGACCTGGTCCAGCCCAACACGCGGGTCAAGGTCATTATCCCGGCGGGCCTCTGGGTTCCCGACGTGGACCGGTACGTCGTCGTCACGGGACCGATCTCGTGCGTGCGCGATCTGGTAACCGCTGCGCTCAAGCGGGCGATCAAGGTGCGCAAGGAGGGGGACATCTGGGAGATCAACTAGCGGCCCGCGGCGTGCGCCCGCGAACAGCGCTCAGCACTATCCCGGTGGACGCGACGAGCGCAAGCACGGTCGCGGCGTCCTGCATCGCACGGGTGATGGCCACCGAGCTCGGCATGGCGTGGCCGAAGGCTCTAAACCTGGCGAGGTAGATCGCCACGCCAACCGCCGTGCCCATGACGAAGCCGATGTTGCGCGCCGCGGCGAGTATCGCCCCTGCGACTCCCTGCCGGTTCCTCGGCGCAGAACCCATAATCGCGCTGTTGTTCGGAGAGTTGAAAAGCCCGCTGCCCAGCCCTACGAGCGCGAGATAAGGCACGATATGCGACGGCGAAGAGCCGGCATAGAGCATCCGCAAGAGGAGGAGCCCGGCGACCGTCAGGGCCATGCCGACGGTAGCAGGAATGCGCACACCGATCCTGTCCGAGAGCGCGCCGCTCGGGCCGGCAAGAAGCGCCATTACCACGGGCGTCGAGATCAGGATCAGCCCAGCCTCATCGGGCGGATAGCGGCTCGCATCGATCAGGTAGAAGGGCATGAGGAAGCTCATCGAGGCCGTTGCCATATAGCTGAGAAACGCAGCGGCCGTTGATGCCGCGAACGTCCGGTTCGCGAACAGCCTCAGGTCGAGGACGGGATGGCGCAGAGCGCGCTCGATAAGGACGAAGACGACGAACGTCCCTCCGGCAAGCACGAGCGACGCCACAATGACTCGATTGCCCCAACCCAGACGATTCGCCTGGCTCAGACCGATGAGAAGAAGGGCAAGCGAGACGGCAAGAGCCGCTGCGCCGGCCGGATCGAACGGCTGCCGGGCCCTGGCCGTCTCGCGCCGGAGAGCATTCAGAGCGACCAGTGTGACGACGGTTCCGATTGGCAAGTTGACGAAGAATATCCACGGCCAGCCGAAGTAGTGGGTGATGAACCCGCCGAGCGCCGGGCCGGTCGAGAGCCCGAGGTAGGTCATAGTCGCCTGCATGCCGAGTGCCCGTCCGCGTTCGCGGCTTGGGAACGCGCTCGTCAGCACCGCGGGCGCCAGCGCAAACAGCATGGCCGCGCCGAGAGCCTGCAGCCCTCTGAAACCGATCAGGAGGCCGATGCTGCGAGACAGCCCGCACAAGACCGATCCCCCAACGAAACCGACGAGACCGGTGATGTAGATGCCTCTCTGGCCGTAGATGTCGCCGAGCCGGCCGAACACGAGGAGAGATGAGCTTACGGTGAGCAGGTAGATGAGGACGACCCACTCGGCAGTGGAGACCGGCGTCTCCGTGGAGCGCCGGATGACCGGCAGTGCCGTGTTCACAATGCTGCCGTCCAGCGCAGACATAAATGTGCCGGCGCCGACAACGGCCAGCGTCCACCATTTCCGTTCTACGCCGAACCACCAGGTGTCGGCGGGCTGGCTCTTCTCAGGCATCCCGTGACTGCCGTGCTCCAACAGCGCCTAACTCTTCCCGCGCTTCGCCTTGGCAGCGACAGCCTTCAAATGCTCGGCTTCAGCCCTCTCTATGTCGGCCTGGGTCGGCCGCTGCGCCGGCTGCTCCTTTGCCGAAGCCCTGGCCTTCGGTGGGGGCTTAGGTTCCGGCTTCGAAGTCTCCGGCGCCGGCCGGGCGGACCTGCGTGGGCCTGCCGCCGCAGCGGGCTCCGCCGATCCCTGGGCCTTCAGCCACGCTGCCGGTTTCCCCTTTGCCTTGGCCAGTATTTCCAGATCCCGCGAGTCCACCAGGATGTTGTAAGCGAGCGTGACCTGCCGCTCCTTCTCACTCAGCTTCTCGCGCTGCTCCTGGCTGATGCTCTCAAGCCACCGCCGCTTCACGGCTTCCTGGACTTCCAGATGCCGCTTCCGCACGTCCTCGGGCAGGCTCTCGATCTCCACCTGAACGCACACGGACTTGTCCTCGTAGACGTGCTGCACCGTCCCCGCCAGGTTGCGGAAGTAATCGTAGTAGAGACCGGTCTTCCCGTCGGCCGGAGTCAGCTCTCGGTCAACGATCTTCACGTGATCCCCCATCTTAGCCGGCGACATTGGCTGCCCTCCTATCAGCGAGTGGATTGCGCTGAGTACTTATACGCGTCGGCGGGCCCTACCTGCACGAGGCGGCTACTTCCGCCCGGGCTCCTCGGCTTCCAGCTTCTTTACTCGCTCCAGGTTCTGCTTGACGACAAGGTCGCCCGGCTCGAGCGCGGACGCATGCTCCCACGCCTGGACGGACTTCCCGAGGTCGCCGCCTTTCTCGTAGGAGTGAGCAATGAGCAATGAGTGGGGCATAACGCGCGAAGCGGGAAGTGCGGCGTTCCGGGTAGCGCGCCGAGGCACGGGACGCTCCACTCTCTCCGCTCCGTCCACTCGCAGCTCGCACTTCGCGGCTCACAGCTCGACACCCGGCACATCCACCGGCCTCCCTCCGGAGCGCAGCGACTCGGCAGCCGCGCAGCCCGCTGCCACGCTCATCCGTCCGGCTATCGGGGTCGCAAGCGGCTCCTTGCCGAGGAGGATCATATCCAGGAAGTCTTCACAGATCACGGGGTCAGCGCCGCCATGCCCGCCGACGGCTTCCTTGATCTCGTAAGTCCGGTCCGCCAGCTCCCGCCACACGTCAGGCACCGGCGCGCCCGACTCCAAGCCGTCCTGGCGTGACTGCGCGCCACCCTGGTCCGCGCCTACGCTACCCTGAGCCGCACCTATGCCACCCTGAGCCTGTCGAAGGGTGGCGACCTCGTCCCAGCCTTTGCCACGACCTTCCACAGCCCTCGGCCCGGGAAACGCCCTCCTGGTCTGCACCCAGACCTTCATCTCAGGCTCGGAGTTCTCGACCCGGCCCTCGGTGCCGATGAAGACGTAGTTCCGGTGGTAATCGGGCGTGAAATGGCACTGCAGGTAGGCTGCCTTGATGCCGCCGGCCAGCTCCATGATGACGACGTTGTTGTCCTCCACATCTACCTCCCGGCGGAAGCAGCATTGGCTGCGGGAGTGGAAGAGCGCTTCGGTGCAGGTGTCCTTGTCCGGGCAGGCCGGGCAGGTGAGGTCGTCCGGCCTGTCACCGCCGAAGAAGTCGAGGCTGCCGAAGGCCGCCACGCGCTTCGTATACTGCCCGGTGATCCAGTGGATCATGTCTATATCGTGCGACCCTTTCTGGAGGAGGAGGGACGTGGTGTTCTTGCGGGCAGCGTGCCAGTCATGGTAGTAGAAATCGCCGCCCCAGCCGACGAAGTGGCGCACCCAGACGGCTTTGATCTCGCCGATCGCTCCCGAGTCCACGATCTCCTTCATGACCCGGAAGATGTTCATATAGCGCATGTTGAAGCCGACCATAAGATGCTTGCCGGACGCCTTCCATGCGTGCAGGATGCGGTCGCAGCCTTCGGTGGTGATCGCGAGCGGTTTCTCGCAGAAAACGTGTTTACCGGCTTCGAGCGCCGCGACGGCCTGCTCCTCGTGGCAGTAGTCCGGTGACGTGACTGCGACGGCGTCGATATCGGCTCGGTCGAGCATCTTCCGGTAGTCGGTGGTGGTGAAAACGTGGCCGCCGATCCTCGCGCCAAAGTCCGCAAGGTAGTCTTCCCTTACGTCCGCGCCGGCCACGACAACCGCGCGGCCGCTCTCGTGCCAATGGCCCGCCAGCCCACCGCGCCCGCCGACCCCGATTATCCCCATTCTGATCTTGTCCATTGCCAGCTATCGGCCGCCAGCTATCGGCTGTCGGCCTGTAGACCTCCTGTTGGGCTTGGGATGCTGTGACGATTACTTCTTAGGTGGCGGCCGGCGGCAAACCTTCCGTGCACCGCAGGCCCGCATGCAGAGGAACGCTGCTGTGGTGTTCGTGCGGGAGAGGATCATGCGGATAACCAAGGCAAAGGCCTACGCGCCGTAGTGTGCGTCGAAGCGTCCGAACTCGCCGGTTGCGGGCATCCAATCGACCTTGACCTCGCGGACGAACGCGCTCGACGGGCCGCGCTGGAGGGCCACGATGAACTTGCCGAGATCCTCCTCGTTCCCCTCGGCAACGACCTCGACATCGCCATTGGGCAGGTTCTTTGCATAGCCGACAAGGCCGAGGTCTTCGGCGCGCCTAATGGCGAAGTAGCGGTAGCCCACTCCCTGGACCTGGCCTTTCACTGTGGCAGCTATTCGGCGTACCATAGCCGCGAGCCTCTCCAGCCCCGGACGAGACGGGGCAAGAGCGCGTAAGATGCCGGATGCGGGATGGCCAGTGTAGGGCTGGCCGCCCTGGCACATAGGCCCCGCGTCCCGCATTTTACACCCTACGACCTACATCACCACACCCCTGCACCTGCGCGGACCCGCAGCCGGCGGCCGGGTCACGACCTGCTGACGCAGCAGGGCGCGCCGCTCTGGGCGGACTGCCACGCCGCTTCGGTCAACTCGATCACACGCAGGCCGCAGGTTCCGGGCACCCAGTTGATGTCCTTGCCCAGAATGCAGTCGATGAACCCCTTGTCAACGTTGCCGGCAGGCGGCAGGTCCGTTGGCTCCGTTATCTCACCGCTCTCGTCGCAGTGCGTAAGCGCGCCGTTGCGGTAGAACATGACCCCTTTCGTGCCCCAGATCGTGAAGTCTTCATACCAGCAAGGAGCGTCGCCGACTATGGAAACCGTGCCCTGGGCGCCGCTTGCGAATCTCATGCCTACGGCGGAGTTGATGTCGACGGGGCAGCCGAGGTTGTCGATGAAAGCATGGACGCTGGCCACCGCCATATCGGTTGTCCACAGGATCGCATCCAGCAGATGGCTGCCCGAATCGTTGAGCTGGCCGCCGCCGGAGAGCGCAGGGTCCTGCCGCCAGGTTCCCTTCGTGCCGCGCTTCCACTGCTGGCACTGGAGCGCCGCAACGTAGGTGATCTCGCCGAGTCCGCCCTCCTGAACCGTCTTCCTGATGTAGCGGTACTGCGGCTGGAAGTGCCGCTGATATGCAACGATCAGCACGCGCTTCTTGCCTTCAGCCTTCCTGATCAGCTCCTTCGCGTGGTCCACGCGGCACACCATCGGCTTCTCGACCATAACGTGAAGCCCGCGATCCAGAGCAGCCATGGCCTGCTCGAAATGCAGCGTGTGCGGCGTGCTGATCTCCACTGCATCCATCTCGACCGACGAGAGCATGTCTTCGTACCGCTCGAACGTCGGGACTTCCGAGAGTTGCGGAACCTGCTCGCAGACGGCCGCAAGCCGCGCGTGGTTCACATCGTTCAGAGCGACTATCTCGGCATCGGGAGTCTCCAGAAGCTGGTTCAGATGATAGCGCGCTATTCCTCCGACGCCGATCATACCTACCCTTACCTTATCCAGCACAATCCCTCTCCTCTTGGGCCACCAGATTTCAAACGAGCTCCTTGCCAGGAATGGCCCGAGCACTGCCACGATTATACTGCCGAGGCTGATCGGGGGCAAGGGGCGGGGGTGATCGGGGACCGGCTTCTCAGAGGTGCGGTTCTGCTGCTTGATGTATGCTCTTTGCGGCGGAGAGCAGCGGGCGCAGTTCGGACAGGCTCAGCATCGACGCCGCGTCCGAAAGCGCCTTCTCCGGCTCCGGATGGACCTCGAGGAAGAGAGCGTCGATACCAACAGCGACCGCTGCGCGGACGAGATGGGGAACGAACTCCCTCACGCCTCCGGAAGCCGTTCCCAGCCCGCCGGGGCGCTGGACGGCGTGTGTGGCATCGAAGACGACGGGGTAACCGAACGAGCGCATGATCGGGATAGAGCACATATCGACGATGAGCGTGTTGTAGCCGAACGAGGCGCCACGCTCTGTGAGGAGCAGGCTGCGGTTTCCCGTGCTCTCGACCTTCTCGACGATGTTCTTCATATCCCACGGCGCGAGGAACTGGCCCTTCTTCACGTTCACGGGCTTGCCGGTCTCGGCGGCTGCGAGCACCAGGTCGGTCTGGCGGCAGAGGAACGCTGGGATCTGCAGGGCATCGACTATGCTTGCCGCATCGGCAACCTGCCAGACTTCGTGCACGTCCGTCAGCACGGGCACGCCGACCTTCGCCCCGACATCCGCCAGCATTTCGAGGCCGCGACCGAATCCAACACCGCGGAACGACCGGACGGACGTCCTGTTGGCCTTATCGAACGAGGCTTTGAAGACGTACGGGATGCCGAGCTCGCGCGCAGTGTCGCGGACGAACGTCGCGACCTGGATGCAGAGCTCCGGCGACTCGATCACGCACGGCCCCGCGATCAGCGCGAGCGGCCCTCCTCCGCCGATCCCTATATCTCCAACCTTCACGACTCTGGTCATGCCTCCCCCTCCGCCAGCAGCGCCTGGACCCTCGCCAGGTCCTCCTCTGTATCGACGCCGATCGGGCTGAAGCTCGTCCCGATCATCTGTATCCGCCAGCCGTTCTCCAGCGCGCGGAGCTGCTCGAGCGACTCGGCAAGCTCGAGCGGCGCCGGTTCGAGCCTGCTGAAAGCCCGGAGAGTCGCTGCGCTGGAGCCGTAAAGGCCGACATGACCACAGATCACCAGGCCCGGGTGCTCGCTTCTGACGAATGGGATCGCCGAGCGCGAGAAGTAGAGCGCCCTGCCGGCCCTGTCCGTTACCACCTTGACCAGGTTCGGGTCCGCGGCTTCCTCGCGGCCGATCCGCCGCATAAGACTCGTCATCTCCGGCGGGGCCGGATCGAGAAGTGGATCGACCAGGCTGTCGATCGCTTCCGGTGGCACGAGCGGCTCGTCTCCCTGGACGTTCAGCACGATGTCCGCGTCGTCGAGAAGCGCGGCTGCCACCTCGGCCAGCCGGTCGGTCCCGGACCGGTGCTCCGCCGAGGTCATCACCGCCCTGCCATCGAACGCGGCCACCGCGTCGGCAATCTCCTCATCCGGCGTCGCGACGATGACCTCGTCCACACGCTTCGCGGCCCGCGCCCGCTCGTAGACCCACTCGATCATCGGTCTGCCGCATATGTCAGCGAGCGGCTTCCCCGGCAGGCGCGTCGAGGCCATACGCGCGGGGATTATTGCGATAATGCGTCGTAACTGGCTACCCACCATTGCCCCGCAGAATCCTCGATACTATGTCGCTTGTCGAATGCCCCTCAATGAGCGGCAGGATCACCACGCGGCCTCCGTACGATCTGACCGCCTCGGCCTCGGGTATCTCTTCGGCGTCGTAGTCTCCGCCTTTCACGTGGATGTCCGGCTGAAGGAAGGATATGAGGTCGCTCGGCGTGTCCTCCGCGAAGAGAGTGACATAGTCCACGCACTGGAGCGCCGCAATCACCTCCGCTCGCTCGAACTCCGATACGAGCGGCCTTCCCGGCCCCTTCAGCTCCCTCACGCGCTCGTCAGTGTTCACGCCGACGATAAGGCAATCGCCCAGCGCACGCGCAGCCTCCAGATAACGAACGTGCCCGACGTGAAGCAGGTCGAAGCAGCCGTTCGTGAAGACGACCTTCCTGCCCTCGGTCTTCAACCTGTCAACGATCGCTTTCAGGGCCGATCTTCTCTTTATCTTCGCGGCTGCCGTGCCAGCGCTGCGCACTACTGCTGCACCTTTCCTATGACTTCCTCTATCTTCTCGACCGGGAGCGCGCCGCGCCTCAGCACCTTGGGCGGCTCCTCGGTCACATCCACTACCGTGGAAGGCTGCCCGAGCGGCGCCGGGCCGGCGTCGAGCACTATCTCGACCGACTCCCCGACCTGCCTGACCGCATCGGCGGCCGTCCGCGGCTCCACGCCGCCGGAAATGTTCGCGCTCGTCGCAATGATCGGGCAGCCGTACTCCCACAAGAGCTCGAGCGCGACCGGATGGTTCGGCATCCTCACCCCGATCTTCGGGCCGTTCGCCGTCACTATCTCCGGCACGTTCGCGTGTTTCGCGAGCACCAGAGTGAGCGGGCCGGGAAAGAAGCGCTCGATCAGCATCCATCCCGGCTCCGGGACCGACGCGGCGACTTTCCTAATGTCCTGTTTCTCGCCGATCTGCACCGGGAGAGCTTCCGTCAGCGGGCGGCGCTTTGCCGCAAACACGCGGGCCGCCGCGCCTGCGTCGAACGGGTCAGCCGCGAGTCCGTAGACAGTCTCGGTCGGGAATATGACAAGCTTCCCCTGCCGCAGCGCGGACGCCGCGCGTTTGATCGCTTCTTCGTCGATCCTCTCAGAGTCAAGCCGGTAGATCAGCATTCCAGCCTTCAGCTTTCAGCCGTCAGCAATCAGTTCGCAGCTTACAACCCGCGGTATCCCAGCAAGGTCGTCCGTGACACACGCCGCTCCGTATCCCCGGCCTCGCCCATACACAGCCACCGCCTCCGCCTGCCCGACCCCGACCTCGAGGTGAACCCATGCGCCCGGCTTGAGCCAAGCCGGTGCTGCGTCGAGTATCCGGCGGTGATAAGCCATTCCGTCCGGGCCGCCGTCGAGCGCCTCCCGCGGCTCGTACAGCGCTATCTCCGGCTGCAGAGAGTCGATCTCGGCCGATGGAATATAGGGTGGGTTTGACACCACTGCATCCAGCCGGCCCCGCAGGTCCTGCGGAAGCGGGGCGAAGAGATCGCCTTCCAGAACCACCACACTGATCTGTACCTGATGCTTCTCCGCATTCCGCCTAGCTACCTCCGCGGCAGCCGGCGATGCTTCGGTGGAGTAGATGACTGCATCCTGCAGCTCGACTGCGAGGGCGACGGCGACGCACCCGCTCCCCACGCCGATGTCGGCGACCAATGGATAGCGCGTGTCAAGTGTCGGGTGTCCGGGTCCGGCGGGAGCCTCACCCTCACCCTTCCGCACTCCGGTGCCCCGGAGTTGCGCCAGCGCCACCTCGACGAGCGTTTCCGTCTCCGGCCTCGGGATGAGCACCGCCGGAGTTACCTCGAACGATAGGCCCCAGGACTCCTTCCCGCCGGTGATGTAAGCAAGCGGCTCACGTCTTACCCTGCGGGCGAGCATCTTCCGGAACCGGTGGACCTCTTCATGCCTCAGTCGCTGTCCCGGGTGGGAGATCACGTGCACGCGCTCGGAGCCTATCGCATGGGCCATCAGCACTTCCGCGTCGAGCTGCGCCGTATCGACCCCAGCCTTCGCCAGCATCGCCGCTGCCCGTGCCAACTCGCCTGCGATCGTGCGGACGGCGGTCATAGCGATCACCCACCGGTTGCGGTCTGTGATTCCTGAACCGTGATCCTGGATATCGACTGTGCTCTTCCGGTAACGGGATCCACGTCGAGGACGACGGCGCTGACGACCGCCGCGCCGCTTGCCACTTCGAACCGCGGCTTCACGAGAGTCCGGAAGTAGTCGAGAACCGTATCCACCTTCATACCCAGAACGGAGTCGCGCGGCCCGACCATCCCGATGTCCGTGACAAAAGCCGTTCCGCCGGGCAGGATTCTCTCATCGCAGGTGGGGACATGCGTGTGAGTGCCGAGGACTGCGCTTGCGCGGCCGTCGAGATACCGGCCCATCGCGCCCTTCTCGCTAGTCGCCTCCGCATGCATGTCCACCACGATGACAGGCGTCTCGCGAGAGATCTCATCTATGAGAGCGTCGGCTGCGCGGAAAGGGTCGTCTACGGGGGCCATGAACGTCCGGCCGAGGAGGTTGATGACGCCGACCTTACCGCCGCTGCCCGCCGCGAACACTCCCGCGCCTCTGCCGGGTAGGCCGGGCGGCAGGTTGGCCGGACGGATGATCCTCTGCTCCGCCTGGATGAACTCTGCTGCATCCCGCTGGGTCCAAACATGGTTCCCAAGCGTGATCACGCCCACTCCGGCGTCGAAAAGCGGGAGGGCGGTCTCCTTTGTGATGCCCAGCCCTCCCGCTGCGTTCTCTCCATTGGCTATGACGATGTGGGGATGATGCTCCTCGATGAGCTTCGGCAGATGCTCGACGACGGCTCGCCTGCCCGGCTTGCCGACAACGTCGCCGAGCATCAGAATACGAGTGGGGCGAGTGGAGGGAATGGCCTCTTCACCCGCCACTCCTTCCACTCTTCGCACGCCCTCCGCTCCTTCATTTCGCATGCTCGATGGCCCGGATCTCTCGGATAACCGTCACCTTGATCTGGCCCGGGTACTCCATCTCTTCCTCGATCTTGTTTGCCACGTCCCGCGCGAGCTTGGCGGCGCCATCGTCGTCTACCGATTCGGGCTTGACCATGACCCGGATCTCCCGGCCAGCCTGCACAGCGTACGTTTTCTCGACTCCTGGGAAGGAGTCGGCGATAGTCTCCAGCTTCTGCAGGCGTTTGACGTAGGTTTCAAGCGTCTCTCTGCGGGCGCCTGGCCTGCCCGCCGATATGGCATCCGCAGCAAGGACGAGCACGGCCTCGATCGAGTGCGCCTCGACATCGCTGTGGTGGGCGCCGACGGCATGTATGACCTCAGCCGGCTCCCGGAACCGCTTGAGGATGTCCATTGCAATCACAGCGTGCGGACCATCGACCTCGAAGTCCACGGCTTTGCCGATGTCGTGAAGCAGTCCGGCACGCCTGGCAAGAGCGACATTCACCTCCAGCTCCGCGGCCATCGCCCCGGCGAGATGCGCCACCTCGATCGAGTGTTCGAGCACATTCTGTCCGTAGCTCGTGCGGTACCTGAGTCTGCCGAGAAGCTTGAGCAGCTCCAAGTCGAGGCCCGTCACGCCGGTCTCGAACGCCGCCTGTTCGGCGGCCTCGCGCATCTTAGCCTCGATCTCCTCCTGAGCCTTTGTAACCGTCTCCTCGATCCGGCCTGGATGGATTCTGCCGTCCACGATGAGGTTCGAGAGTGCAACGCGGGCTATCTCCCTGCGCACCGGGTCGAAGCCGGAGATGACCACGGCTTCGGGCGTATCGTCGATTATGAGGTCAACGCCGGTAAGCGTCTCGAACGCGCGGATGTTGCGCCCTTCTCGGCCTATGATCCGGCCCTTCATGTCGTCCCCAGGAAGGGGGACAACGGAGACGGTAGTTTCGGCGGCCTGGTCGACCGCGCAGCGCTGGATGGCCAGGGTGATGATGTCGCGGGCGCGCCTATCGCCTTCCTCCCTGGCCTGGTCCTCGGCTTCCCTGATCATATGCGCGACCTCGTGCTCACATTCGCGCTCGATCTGCCGGAGCAGCATATCTCGGGCCTCCTCCGCCGTCATCCGCGAGACCCGCTGCAGCTCCTCACGCTGCTGCGCGAAGAGCCCATTAAGCTCCTCGGCCTTCTGTGCCGCTTCCTGTTCCTTCTGGGTTACCGCCTTCTCTTTCTTGTCGAGATTGTCCAGCCTACGGTCTAACGTCTCTTCCTTCTGAGTCAGTCTTCGCTCTAACCTCTGGATTTCGGCCCGTTTCTCACGGTTCTCCTTCTCTATCTCAGACCTTATCCTAAAAGCCTCTTCCTTCGCCTCAAGGAGAACCTCTTTCCGCTTTGCCTCGATTTCCTTTTCTAACTGCCTTCTACGTTCCTCTGCCTCGGCGAGCATCGCCTTGGCTCGCTGCTGGTTTGGTCGAATATAAAGCGTATACACGGCAAATCCCGCAGCAGCCGCCGCGATCACCCCGCCGATTACGCTTGCCACTATAGCTGTCAACCTTCCCTCACCTTCCGATCTGTGGGACTAGTGAGGTCGAGCGAAAGATACCTATCATCCGGACCAACGTTCCTTGCTGCCGATCTGCCGGTTCCGGCACGCGGGGCGCCGGAAACGTGTAAGTCGATCTCGGTGCCACTCGATTCCCTCTTGATCTGTTCCTCCTCTCGACGTGCAAAGCAATGAGCGATGAGCAATGAGCCACGAATCCTCGCCGCCTTGGCGCGGGCGGCTCATTCCTCGTCCCCGGTCAGCCTGTCCAGGACCCGGGAGACAGTTCCCCAGTGGAAACCGCGCCGCTGCAGGAACCCTGCAAGCCTGCGCTTTACGTCCGGGTCCTTAGGTCTGGCGCCGCCGAGCTTCCCTTCGGCCAGCTCCAGGGCCATCTCGAACTCTTTCTCCTCGTCCACAGGGGCGAGCGCTTCGTCCACGATCTCCGAGGCGATGCCCTTCCGCCTGAGCTCCCAAGCCATACGCATTCTTCCCATCGGCCGGCCCGACAGGCGGCTTGCCACCCACTCGGATGCGAAACGCTCGTCGTTGACGAGGTCAACCTGCTCAAGTTGCGCAAGAACCACGGCTACCACGTCTTCCGCGTAGCCCTTCTCGCGCAGCCGTCTTTCCAGTTCCTTCTGGCTCCTTGCGCGGTAGTCGAGCAGGGTCAGCGCTGCTTCTCTGGCTCTTCTGCTCTCCTCCGCCCGGAGCACCTCACCGAGCCGCCGGCCGTCGACCTGCTGGCCGACCTTGAGGCCCAGTTCCACTACGACTTCTTCGTCAACACCGGCCACGAACTGGCCGTCTACGTAGATGGACCGCCTGTTTCCGCGCCTCTTCTGAGGCTCGATGGCTGTGATCACGTCCATCTTCAGGTTGTCCATGTTCACCTGCTTCGGGACGCCCCTGTCCCCGCAGGCTAGCTCTCGCACACGCCGCCCGTTTCGGGACGAGGGCGTCCCGAGACAACGACGGGGAGCCTATCCAGGCACGGCAGCGGCGTCGTTCGCCGCAGCCGGCTGAGCTCCCCCGGTTCTGATCGCGGTCTCGAGCTCCGCGGCAAGCTCCGGATGCTCCTCTAGATACTGCTTCGCATTCTCGCGGCCCTGCCCGAGCCGCTGATCGCCGTAGGTGAACCACGTCCCGGTCTTCGACACGAGTCCCAACTCGGTCGCCAGATCCAGCACCCCACCGCTCTTCGATATACCCTTGCTGAACATGAGGTCGAACTCCGCCTGGCGGAACGGGGGCGCCACCTTGTTCTTCTGCACCTTGACCCGGACGCGGGTGCCGATCACCTCGTTCCCGACCTTCACTGTGTCTATCCTGCGCACTTCTAGCCGGATGGAGGCCCAGAACTTGAGCGCCCTTCCTCCGGGCGTGGTCTCGGGATTGCCGAACATAACGCCGATCTTCTCCCGGATTTGGTTGACGAAGATCGCCGCCGCGTTCGTCTTAGAGACGGAGCCGCCTATCTTCCTCAGCGCCTGGGACATAAGCCTCGCTTGCATCCCGACGTGGGCATCGCCCATCTCTCCCTCGATCTCGGCCTTTGGAACGAGCGCGGCCACCGAGTCGAGCACCACCACGTCGACCGCGCCGCTTCTGATAAGCGCATCGATGATCTCCAGCGCCTCTTCCCCGGTACCCGGCTGCGAGACAAGAAGGCTGTCGATGTCAACGCCGAGATTCCTTGCATAGGTAGGATCGACCGCGTGCTCGGCGTCCACAAAGGCTGCAGTTCCGCCCAGCCTCTGAGCTTCCGCAATGATGTGGTAAGCGAGAGTGGTCTTCCCGGAGGATTCCTGCCCGTAGATCTCAGTTACGCGCCCGCGCGGGATGCCGCCCACTCCAAGAGCCATGTCGAGCGCGATCGAGCCGGTCGGGATCACGTCCGACTCGGCCTTCGGCTTCTCACCCAGCCTGATCACCGCTCCGCGGCCAAACTGCTTCTCGATCTGGGCAAGCGCAAGCTCCAGCGCCTTCTGCTTATCCATCAGCCTTAACCTCCAACCTATGTTCCGAAAGCACCGAGTAAACCGGCCCATCTCTTTGCAGATCGCTTCTCATCACGGTAACGCTCGCGACGCGGACGGAACCGAGCGACCCGACCTGGGCCTGCTCGAGCGCCGGGCCGAGTTCCACAGCGCCTTGATCATCCTTGACCCGGCCTATCGTGATGTGCGATCTGAACGGCCTATCCTCGCGTGGAACACCGATCTTCCCGAGCTGCTTGTCCACGCGCCGCGCGAGCTCTGCAAGCTCTTCCTTCCCGGAAGTGACGCCGACCCAGACAGTCCTCGCCCTTCTGGCGCTCGGGAAAGCACCGATGTCCCGGACCTCGATATCGAACGGCTCGATCCCATTCGCCGCCGCAGCTACGGCCTCCCGAACCCGGTCCAACCGCTCGGCCGGCACGTTGCCCAGGAACTTAAGCGTGATGTGGAAGTTTGCTTCGTCCACCCACTTGACCGCAGGCGCGATCTTCTTAAACTCTTCTTGAACTACGCCTATTCTACGCTTAAGCTCCTCCGAAAGCAAGACTGCGATGAACGTGCGGACCGGGCGCCCAGCGCCGGGCGCAGGGTGTCCGTTATCCCTATGCTGCGTGCGCGGTTCACCGGTCATAGGCTACCCTCTGCCGACACCTGTCCCCCGACCCGTGACTCCCTCGACCTGGCGTCTGAGCAGGACGAGCGCGGCCTGGGCGCCGCGCTCCTTGATGTCGCGCCGGCTCCCGGCGAACCTGTACTCATGAGAGGACTCCCCGCCGTCTGTGCTGAGGCCGATATACACAAGCCCGACCGGCTTGGCGGGCGTCCCGCCGCCGGGTCCGGCAATCCCTGTTATCCCGATTCCGATATCCGCTCCGGTTGCGGCTCTCGCGCCGGAAGCCATAGCCTTTGCCACTTCGTGGCTGACTGCCCCACGGCTCTCTATGAGCCCGGCCGGCACGCCGAGGAACTTCGTCTTGGCTTCGTTGCTATAGGCAACGATGCCGCCGAGAAAAGTGTTCGAGCTGCCTGGGACGTTCGTGACCCTGTCCGATAGCAGCCCGCCGGTGCATGACTCCGCCAGGGCGAGCTTCAGCCCCAGCTCGATCAAGCGGTGGACGACCACGTGCTCCAGCGTCTCGTCATCGACCCCGTAGATCAGATCTCCCAGCCGCTCCCGGAGCTTCGCCTCGACATCCGCGGTCAGCCGGTCGGCCTCGGCCGGATCAGCGGCTTTGGCTGTGATCCTGAGGTGCACCTCGCCCGCCTTGGCAAGAGGCGCGACGGTCGGGTTCCGACCCCCGAACAGATCCCTTACCCGTTCCTCGACCGCCGACTCCCCAAGCCCGGCAATCCTGAGCACCTTCGACTTGATGATCCCCCGCCCGCCCGTCTTCTCCCGAAGATACGGCGCGACAGCGTGGTCCACCATCGCGATGCACTCCGCCGGCGGGCCGGGTAGGGTTATGACGGTCTTTCCGTCTTTCTCAAAGATCGCTCCGGGCGCGGTTCCCACCTCGTTAGGCAGGACGCGCCCGTCCTTGGGCCTGAGAGCCTGCTTCAGGCTCCTTTCCGGCATCTGGACCCCGCGCGCCGCGAAGAACTCTCGTATCCTGCGTGCCGAGTCTTCGTCCGTCACAACCTCTACGCCAAGGGCCTCTGCTGCGGCTTCCTTCGTCAGGTCGTCCTCTGTGGGGCCCAGGCCACCTGTGGTGATGACCAGGTCTGCCCGCGAAAGCGCCAGGCGCACGGCGTCCACAATACGCCCGAAGTTGTCTCCAACCGTGCTTCTGTTGTGGAGGTCAATGCCCAGCTCCGCGAGCAGTCGCGACAGGTACGCAGCGTTCGTGTCCACGATCTGACCGAGCAGCAGCTCCGTCCCGACCGAGATTACCTCTGCACGCAACGCATTCCTCCACGACACGATTGACAGCCAATTATAACCCACATGCCGGACGGAGGGCAAGGCCGCCCATTGCCTCACGATAGATCGTACCGAAATCGAATCGATGCCTCACGTGAGAATCGTACCGTGGAGATCGGATCTGTGCACATCGACGGAAACGCTGGTCGGATGCCATAATGCCTTTAACGGGGCCGGAAGGAGCTTTCTTTAACGGGGTTTGTCTCTTTGTGTCCCCGCCACATCCCCCGTCTCAGGCCAAGCGTAAGCTCGTTTTCCACAGGGACCGCAAACCCACGAACCGCAAGCATACCAGTGAGTGCTACGGTACGATTCTTGATTTGAGGCAACACGGCGGTCCAGACGGAATGCTGAATGCTGAGCGCCGAATGTTGAACGCAGTGGCCGGGCGCCGTCCCGGCCTTGGGCCGACGAAGGCCGGGCGTGGGGCTTCGGCGCGGCTGCCCCAAAGGATAGGAAGCCCTGCCCTCCGACCCGTGACTGCTGACTCCTTCGCTGCCTTGACAACCCGGCGCGGCAGCGGGTAGAGTTGTAGAGGAGGAAACCACTGATCTGCCTCTTTCCGCACGGCGCAATGCCCGAGCACGGGTTAGAGCGCGTGCATTCTGGCTATTACAGCAAAGATGATGTGCGAGTCGTCCCCTTTGTAGTCTGAAGGTTCCGGGTGAACCGCGGGTCATTGCTTGATGGACTGATACTGTGTATGTACCATCGCCGGAAGAGAGACCGACAATGCAGAAGCTGAAGAGGCCGCTGCTTCTCGCAGTGCTTTTCCTGATCTTCGCGGGGCTGATAGTCTTCTCTACGCTTGCCATCCGGTACCCTGTCTCGGGGACACCGAAGAGTGAGTTCGCCGTGACAGAGCTCAGCCTGACTCACGGTGTCGAACGAGCGCGGGACGGAAAGCTCGTCCTTGCGGACAAGGCCGGAAAGAAGGGCGGGACGAAAGGCACAAAGAAGGGCAGCAAGGCGTGCCCTACGTGACTGTAGCCCCTGGGGACTGATTATGGGTGCCATAATCACACGACCAAAAGGAACGAGGAGGATAAGACGAATACGGCTGGCCAGCCAGTTCGCTGCGCTGGTCATCCTGAGCCTGCCGTTCCTGGGGCTGAGGACGATCTGCGGCCCGGCGTTCCACTGCTACTCGTGCCCGCTGTCGGCCTTCGCATGCCCGCTCGGCGTGCTCGTCAACTTCGGTACGCTTCGTGTCTTCCCTTACGCCGCGATAGGCATACTTGGGCTGGTAAGCACTATCGGCGGCAGGCTGATCTGCGGCTGGGTCTGTCCCTTCGGCCTGTTTCAGGACGGCCTCGACACGATCTCGAAGAAGAAGGTCTCGATACCAGGTAAACTGACTTACCTGAGGTATGCTGTGCTCGGAGGGCTGGTCATCCTTGTGCCCCTTCTCCCGATCAAACCCTACACTTACACCTTTTGCAACTACTGCCCCGCAGGCACGCTCGAATCTGCTATACCGTGGAGGATCATGGGGGTACCTGGCGGGTCTATCAGCGACTTCTGCATAAGGTTGGTGATCCTCGCAGGGGTGGTTGTTCTGGCGGTCGTGTCATCCCGAGGGTTCTGCCGGACGTTATGTCCTCTTGGAGCGATCTTCTCGCTCTTCAACAGGATTTCGCTCTTCCGGCTCAACATGACGAAGGAAGACTGCAACCAGTGCGGCGCGTGCGCCAAGGTCTGCGCGATCGGGGTGGATCCGGCCACCGACCCAAACGCCGCGGCGTGCATTCGCTGCCTGGACTGCACGGCCACGCAGCATCTGAGACTCGGTTCGAAGTAGGCGTTCGGTTGATCCGGACGATAGTAAGGAGGTGAGATGAATATGGCAAACGTTGGCGGTGGCGTCCGACCCATGCGGGCCGCAGCCGGCTCCCTCTGTCTGCTGATCGCCCTGGTGGGGGTCGGGTACTCAGGTTACGGAGCTCGAGCAATGGGTTCTGTGCGCGAGTCAGGCGGCCCCACGACCTTCGACCCCAAGCATTACAAGGGACCGATGGGGAAGATCGTGCTTCCTTACCGTGGGCAGTCGTCGCTCTACGTGCAGCAGGGCGATGAGATACTCATTCTGAACGCAAAGCAAGGCGTGTTCCAGGCGCCTGCCGGTGTGCTCGATGTGGTCGGGACTGAGATGGTCGCGACAGATGCCCACAAGGTGAGGTGGACGGCGTCGGGCAGGATGAACCACAGGCTGACCGTGCGGCGCGGCGCGACAGTGCGGCTGGACGTGGGGCCTCCCTTCACAGCCTCGATAGACGTGAGTGGACGGCGCGATGTGGTGAGCATGGACTTCAAGCTTGTGGGCCGCGGCGGCGATTCCTATACCGTCCTCAAGTCCCAAGACTCGAGCACTCCTCCTGGCTTCAAGGTGCTGGGTAAGTCCAGACGCACCCTGTGGCGGGGCTCCTTCAAGTATGGGTGAGGCGGGACCTGCAGCTTTTCGGGACGGGTGCCGTCTCGGGTCAAAGGACGCGTCAGAGTCAGGCCTGTAGTCGAGAAGGGGCCGTTCGACATCAGGACAAAGGACACTTTCTGGTCGAGGTGAGCTGCCGAGAGACCGGAGAGTGACACATAAAGGTCAGGCGGAAGTATAATGTACGGGAGTTGACGACGCGGTTGACTCCCGTATTCCATTGCTGGATCAGATTCCGGGGGCACAGGGTGAAGAAAGACATTCTGCGGCAGCTTCCATCGATAGACGAGCTCATGAACTCGCGTGAGCTTGTGCGGCTGGCTGAGGAGCACGATCGGGAGTTGGTCGTGAGCTCGGCGCGCGCGGTCGTGGACCAGCTCCGGTCGGAGATCATGAGAGGGGACAGTTCCGCTGCGGCCGAAGCAGAAAGATCGGTCGAAGCGATAGCCGGGCGCGTGGCCTCGCACGTGCGCGCCAAGTTCGCGCCCTCGCTGCGGCGCGCCGTCAATGCGACGGGCATCGTCCTTCACACCGGCCTTGGCCGTGCAGCGCTTTCCGAGGTCGCTGTCGCCGCCGCGGCTGACGCCGCCGGCTACTGCACCCTTGCCGTTGACCTCGAGGCCGGCCAGCGGGCGAGCCGCGACCGGCATCTCAGCGCGCTGCTCTCTGAGCTGACGGGAGCGGAGGCGGCCACTATCGTCAACAACAACGCCGCAGCGACCATGCTCATCCTGAACACAATGGCCAGCGGCAAGGAGGTCATCGTCTCGCGCGGCCAGCTTGTCGAGATTGGTGGCTCGTTCCGGATGCCGGATGTCATGGAGACGAGTGGCGCCATTCTGAGGGAAGTGGGCACGACGAACAAGACCCACCTCTCGGACTACGCGGGTGCCATCAACGAGAACACCGGCGCGATCCTGCGGGTTCACCAAAGCAACTACCGCATCGTCGGGTTCGCCGAGCAGCCCGGCATAGCTGAGCTGGGGGCGCTTGCGAAACAGCACGGCCTGCCGCTGATCGATGACATCGGCAGCGGCGCGCTCGTTGACCTTGCCGACTACGGCCTGGAGACCGAGCCGATGGTGCAGGAAAGCATCCGGGCCGGCGCGGACGTGGTCTGTTTCAGCGGCGACAAGCTGATCGGCGGCCCTCAGTCCGGGGTCATCGTCGGCAAAGCCGACTGGATACAGAGGATCAAGCAAAACCCGCTCGCCCGGGCGCTCAGAGTCGGGAAGCTGGAAGTCGCGGCTATGGAAGCTACCTTGAAGCTCTTCCTCGACCCAGGAAGGCTGAGTGAACGGCACCCGACTTACAGGATGCTCTCTTGGAGCGTTGAGGAGCTGGGAAGAAGGGCGCAGGCCGTCGTGGACAAGCTGAGCAAGTCAGCGCGGCAGGTGGAGATACAGGTTGTGGACGGCGCGTCACAGGTCGGAAGCGGGTCTGTGCCGGCCCAGAGCCTGCCGACGAAGCTCGTCAGCGTCAAGCCTCGCTCTATGCCCGCCGAAACGCTCGCGAAGAAGCTTCGCTATCACATTCCTCCGGTCTTTGCAAGGATTCACCGGGAGGCGGTTCTCTTCGACCTGCGGACGATCCAGCCCGGGGAGGACGAGGTGGTTGAGCAGGCCCTTCGCAGCATTCTCGAGCAGTGCAGCGGGCGGCCGCCGTGCCGGCCATCGGCTCCGAAGGAGCCGGGTCCCCACGGCCCAGGAGAATCCCAATGATCGATCTCGAGAAGCGAAAACGGGTGATGCAGCGCTCCATCCGGCTCGGCCACTGCATCTGCAACCCCAAGCAATCCTGCCCGTGCGACATCTTCAAGGAGAAGGACATCTGCCCCTGCGCCGGCGAGCGGCTCGATCAAGCGGTGGAGGAGATCAGCCTTACGCAGCTTGTCGAGAAAGCCGGCTGCGCATCGAAGATCAACCAGAACGATCTGAAGAAGGTTCTCGCGGAACTGCCCGAGGTAACCGACCCGAGGGTGCTTGTTGGGTCGAACACATGCGACGATGCCGGCGTGTACAAGCTGAATGGCGACGTGGCGCTTGTCCAGACTGTCGATGTATTCACACCGAGCGTTGACGACCCCTACACCTTCGGCCAGATAGCGGCCGCCAACTCTCTGAGCGACGTCTATGCAATGGGTGGGCAGCCCTTGACCGCACTCTCGGTGATCGGCTTCCCCATCGAGACGCTCAGCCACAGAGTCATGGCTCAGATGCTCCGGGGCGGGACGGACAAGATGGAAGAGGCCGGGGTCGTCGTGATCGGGGGCCACAGCATCAACGACAAGGATCCCAAGTTCGGCTATGCCGTGACCGGCGTGGTGAACCCGTCGAGGATCGTGACGAACGCAGGCGCGAGGCCGGGGGACGTTCTGGTTCTGACCAAACCGCTCGGAGTCGGCATCATCAGCTTCGCGAACCAGCTTGGGAGGGCATCGGCGGCGGCGCTCGCGGCAGCCAGCCGGTCCATGACGGAGCTGAACCGGGCGGCCGCGGAGGCGATGGTCGAGGTCGGCGTGAACGCGGCCACCGATGTGACCGGCTTCGGGCTTCTGGGGCATCTGTCCGAGATGGTGGCCCAGAGCGGCGTGACCGCGGAGCTCTACGCCGATCGGGTGCCGGTGTTCGACGAGGTTCTGGACTATGTGCACCAGGGCATCGTCCCCGGCGGGGCGGAGCGGAACAGCGAATACGCCGCCGAACGCGTGACGGTCGCCGATGACGTGTGCGAGGAGATGACGTACATACTCTACGACCCGCAGACCTCCGGCGGGCTACTCATCTCCGTCCCACAGGACAGAGCCGAAGCGCTTGTGGGCTGCCTAAGGAACCGCGGGGTCGAGTATGCGTCGGTAGTCGGCGCTGTCGTATCGGAATCGGAAGGACACATCGTTGTGAGAAAGCGGGCTGGCAGCGCTCGGTTCGACATCGCGGCCAGCCGCAGGGAGGAGAAGGGTTTGGCAGAAGGACTGACGGAAAGCTGCTGCAGCCCGGACGCGCACGAGCCGTGCTGCACATCACCACCCGATATCGGCGCTGAAGTCGAAGCATCTCAGGCCGAGGAGCGGTTCGGTGAGTTCATGCGCGAGGTCAACTCGCCCGGCGCCATCCCGCTCAGGACGAAGGAGTTGATGGCGATCGCGCTTTCGCTTCTCTCGAAGTGCGAGCCGTGCATCAAGATCCACCTGGCGAAGGCGCGAGGGATGGGCGTGAGTGAGGAGGAGATCAAAGAGGCGGTGTGGATGGCGATAGCCTTCGGCGGCGCGCCCACTATGATGTTCTACGAATCGGTGAAAGAGAAGGCCTGACCCTATGCCCTACGTGGACCTGGAGCAGGTTATCGTCGGCACCGCCGGGCATATTGACCACGGCAAGACGGCGCTTGTGAAGGCCCTGACCGGCGTCGATACGGATACGCTCGCCGAGGAGAAACGGCGCGGCATCACGATCGAGCTGGGATTTGCGTTTCTGGAGACCCCGGGCTTCGATAAGCAGATCATGTTCATCGATGTGCCCGGGCACGAGAAGCTCATCAAGACGATGGTCGCCGGGTCGAGCAACCTGGACGCCGCGCTTCTGGTCATTGCGGTGGACGAGGGGATCGGGGTGCAGACCATCGAGCACTTCGACATTCTGCAGCTTTTCGGCGTCGAGGCGGGGATCATCGCGCTCACGAAGACGGACCTGGTCGATGCCGAACGCATCCGCGCAGTGACTGCTGAGGTCGAGGCGATGGCTGCCGGAACGTTCCTGGAAGGCGCACCGATCATCCCTGTATCCGCGGTCACCGGCGTCGGGGTGGACGAGGTCCGAAACGCGCTGCTCGCTGCCGTGCACAGAACGAGGAAGCGCCGCGACAACGGCATCTTCCGAATGCCGATAGACAGGGTCTTCGTTATGCCCGGCTTCGGCGTTGTGATAGCCGGGACGATACTGGGCGGTGAGGTCAATGTCGGCGATAAGCTCGAAGTGCTCCCGGAGGGCATCCCGACGAGGGTGCGAGGGATACAGGTCCACAGCGAGGCGATACAGAGATCGCTTGTCGGCAGGCGGACGGCCATCAACCTTCAGGACGTGAAGAAGGAGCAGCTCCGCCGGGGCCAGTGCATCTGCGCTCCCGGCGCGGTCACCCCGACGACTCGCCTGGATGCGCGGCTCTTCGTGCTGAGAAGCTACGACGCCGAGCTCAGGAACCGGGAGAGGGTCAGCCTGCACATAGGGTCGGACGAGGTAATGTGCCGGGTCGTGCTGCTCGATTCCGAGAAGCTGGGCCCCGGCCGGTCGGGCCTGGTTCAGCTTGCCTTGGAGTCGCCGACGACGGCCCTGCGCAACGATCGGTTCGTGATCCGCTCGTTCTCGACTATGAAGACGATCGGCGGGGGCGCTGTTCTTGACCCGTATCCCCTGTCGCACAGGCGCTGGGATGCCGACGCGCTCAAGGCGCTGCTGGAGTTCGAGGGCGGCACTGTGGACGCAGTCGAGCAGACATTCCTCAAGTCCCGAGCCGTGCCGAGGACCGCCTTGGAAGTCTCTTTCGCCATCGGAGAGCACTTGGACGATGTAGTGAGGGCCGTCGAAGAGCTGCGGCAAGCGGGGAAGCTGGTCGAGATCTCCCCGAGAGGCGCAGGGGACGCAGCCGCTGCCCGGCGGGCGAAGTTCCTGCACTCGGACGCGTGCAGCGAGCTTTCGGCAAGACTCGTCGAGTTCATCGGGGATTTCTACACCAAAGAGCCCTACCGCCAGTTCATGCCCATCCTCGATCTCTACTCCCGGTTCTCGAAGCTCGCCGGTAAGCAGGTCTTCGAGGCGCTGGTGACCGACCTCTGCACAAGGGGGGTTCTTGCCAAGGTAGGCAGCAAGGTCGGCTTGGCTGATCGCCGCACAGAGCTTAAGCCGGGCGAGCAGGATGCGGCGGAGCGAATCGAGACAATCTTCAGAGATGCGGGTTTCGCCACGCCGCTTGAGGAAGATGTGATGAACGACCTGGAGATAGGCCCGGAGTCGTTCCGGAACATAATGACGGCGCTTGTGGATCAGGGCCGGCTGGTCAGGGTGAGCGACAAGGTCACTTACCATAAGGATTATGTCGAAAGAGCTCGACAGCTCGTGATCGACTACATCAGGCAGCATCGGAGCATCACCGCCGCCGAGCTGCGAGACGAGTTGGGGCTGTCCCGCAAGTACACGACGGCCCTTCTGGAGTACTTCGACAGCGTCTTCCTGACCAGGAGGGACGGAGACAGACGTGTGCTGCAGTAAGAAGGGGACTTCGATGCGCGAATGCTCGGGTAGTAAGGCGACTGCGGTTCGAGGCCGCGGTTCGCCAGCGCAGGACTCCCCGCTCGATTGGTTCGACAAGATGATAGACAACTGCTTGGAGTATGCGATGGCGGCAAGGGAACGAGGCCGGCCGGTCGTCGGGATCATGTGCGAGTATGCTCCCCGAGAACTGGTGATGGCCGCTGGCGGCGTTCCTGTGTGCCTGTGCGGCGGTTCGGCAAAGACGATCCCAGCCGCCGAAGAGCATCTGCCGGCCAACCTCTGTCCGCTCATCAAGTCCACCTACGGCTATCACCTGCTCAGGACCAACCCGTTCCTGGAGATGGCCGACCTGGTCGTCGCCGAGACCACCTGCGACGGCAAGAAGAAAATGTTCGAGCTGATGGCCGAGTCCAGACCGATCTACGTCATGGAGCTGCCTCAGAAGCAGGATGACCCTCACGCGTTCGAGCATTGGGTCTTCGAGCTGCACAAGCTCAGGGCAGAACTCGAAGAGCGGTTTGGGGTCGAGGTCACGGATGAGAGTATCCGCGGCGCCGTCGGTGTGATGAACCGGGAGCGCAGCCTTCGCCGGAGGCTCGCGGAACTGATGAAAGCCGATGCCCCGCCGATCACCGGCCTGCAGGTCCTCAGCCTCAAGAGCAGCATATCGGGCATTCCAGCCGATCTTGAGCAGTACGAGCGGGCGATCCGGATGTACGGCGGCCTATCGCGGAATGGCGACATGTCGTCGCGGGTCCGTGTTCTGCTCACCGGCGTCCCAACTGTCTACGGCGCAGAGCGCGTCATAGAGATCGTCGAGAACCACGGCGGGCTTGTGGTCTGCATGGAGAACTGCACGGGCCTGAAGCCCATCATCGAGGACGTCGATCCTGATGCTGACGATGTCATCCGCGCGCTCGCGGGGAAGTACTTCCGCATCCACTGCGCTGTGATGACCAGGAACAGCCGAAGGATCGAGTGCCTGCGCAAGCTGGCGGCGGAGTACCGGGCAGAGTGTATCATCGATCTGGTCTGGCAGGCATGCGTGACTTACGACATAGAGTCCTACCACGTGCGGAAGCTCGCGCGGCACGAACTGCGCCTTCCGTATCTGCACATAGAAACGGACTACTCCCCATCCGACTCAGCGCGCATCGCGGTCAGGGTGGAGGCGCTGTTCGAGACGGCCCGCGGCTCCAGGAGCAAAGCGTCGTGATTGCTGCTGGTATCGACGCCGGATCTCGGGCGATCAAGGTTGTCCTCATCGACGGCGAAAGCGTCGGAGTCGTGGCCTCCGGCACGCTGCCTCAGGGTGTGAAGAACGATGATCTGGCGCAGGAACTCTTCGACCGACTCCTCTCGGACAGCGGCCTGACTAGGCAGGATGTAGCACGAATCGTCGCTACTGGCTACGGCCGGAACGGGATAAGCATTGCCGATGCGACGATCACCGAGATCACCTGCCATGCTCGCGGTGTCAGGCACCTCCTTCCGGATGCACGGACGATCGTCGAGATCGGCGGCCAGGACAGCAAGCTCCTGCGGCTGAACCCGGACGGCACAGTCTACGACTTCGCCATGAACGACCGATGCGCGGCGGGCACCGGCCGTTTCCTCGAGGTAGTCGCCGACCGGCTTGAAGTCGATCTCCACGAACTGGGCGAGATGGCAGCAAGGAGCAAGAGGCCCGCCGCGATCAGCAGCATGTGCATCGTCTTTGCGGAGACGGAGATCATCGGCCTGCTTGCTTCCGGCGCGGCGCCTGAAGACGTAGTGGCCGGAGTGCAGCGCTCTATAGTGACGCGAATCTCCTCCATGGTCGGCAGAACGCTCACACCTCCGGTGGTCTTTACCGGCGGGGTTGCGCTCGTATCGGGCATGGAACGCGCGCTGGAGAGCGTGCTCGGCGAGCGCGTCACCATCCCGCCTGAGCCGCATCTTACCGGAGCGCTCGGAGCGGCGCTGCTCGCGGCCCGCCAGTGACTGCGCAGGCGGTCTGGCGCCTCCGCGCGTCCCCGCGCCGGGCCATCGACCTCCAAGCAGCCATGATGAAACACCTTGGGAGATTGGTATAAACACCACGTAGCTGGGAAGACTGTTCCAGCGACAACAGGAGGATGCATCATGGCGACACGAACTGCGGACGCCGAATGGAAAGGCAGCCTGCGGGAAGGGCAGGGCTGGATGAGACTTGGGAGCGGGGCCTTCCAGGGCAGCTACTCCTTCGCGTCCCGCTTCGAGCAGGGAGCTGGCACCAACCCGGAGGAGCTGATAGGCGCCGCGCACGCCGGCTGCTTCAGCATGGCGCTTGCGGCCGGGCTCTCACAGGCCGGCTACGACCCTCAGCGCATCCACACGACTGCACGAGTAACCATCGAGCAGACCGGCGAAGGCTTTGCGATCACGAAAAGCGAGCTGCAGACCGAGGCTGAAGTCCCGGGCATAGACGAAGCAGCCTTCCACCAGTTCGCGGAGCAGGCTAAGGAGGGCTGCCCGGTCTCGAAGGCCCTGGCGGGCGCCCAGATCACGCTCAGCGCAGCGCTGGTCCAGCCCGCGGCTGTGTAGGGGAAGATGCGATCTGGGTGATCCAGGATGTCTGGGCCGGGTGCGGGGGCGGCCTCCCTCGCTCCCCGCCCTCACATCATACATCGTACATCCTACATCCGCACCGCCGCGCAAAGGAATGTCCCTTCTCGCCTGCGAAGAGTACTACCGATCCACCCCTACACAGCAGCGAGGATACGACGCAATGCCAAACACCAAGAAGACCTTTCTGAGATCGCAGCCAAAGGGCGTGGCGCTGCGAGAGATGTTCGGGCGCCCGCTCATCTACGGGACAGCTCCGTCCTCGCCCAAGTGGTCGCCGGATGGCAAGACACTCGCCTTTCTGTGGAACCAGTCCGGGGAGCCAAAGATGGATATCTACGTGCTCGGAGCAGGCGATCCCGAGCCGCTGCGCCTGACGGACTCCGCCTCGGTAGGCCCTCTTCCGGTCGAGGATGACGAGCGGCCTAAGGAGGACGTGGATTACGCCGAGGTCATGGAGCGCGGCGTCGCCGAGTTCGACTGGCTCACCAAGGACGAGAGAGCGGCCGAGAAGTGGATTGCCTACATCTGCCGCGGCAACCTGTTCAGGATTCGGATCTCCGGCGGGGAGTATACGCGGCTCGCCAGATCGAGCCAGGGTGTAAGCGGTATTCAGGTCTCACCCGACGGCTGCCGGATCGGCTTCATGATGAACAACAACGTGTGGTCGTGCAACCTCGAAGACGGCTCGACCAGCCAGCTCACGTTCTTCGGCAAAGAGCAGGTGGCTGTCCACGGCTACCAGTGGTCCCCGGATTCGCGCTGGCTTGCGGTGAATGTCGAAGACGAGAGCATGTACGAGCGCGTCAAGATGCCGGACTACTCCCGCGAGAAGGAAGTGAAGGTCAACGAGCTCCGCCGGAACAATGTCGGGAAGCCGCTCTCGAAGGTCCGGATCGGCATCGTGCCGGCTGAGGGCGGGAAGATGGCCAGGGTGAACATCCCCGAGCCGGAGGGGGAGGCGGAGAAAAAGGCGCAGGAGGCTGAGAAGAAGCAGGCCGGGGACAAGAGCGCCATCGACACCGGCAACAACGTCCGGTTCTACGGTTTCACGTGGACCTGGGACAGCAGCCGGCTCCTCGTGGCCTACACCGGGAAGAGCTACCAGGACTGGCGCCTCCTTTCAGTGACGCCGGGGCAAGAGGACTCGCCGGTGGAGATTCATACCGAAACCATCGAGCCTTGGTTCGAAGGGACGCCGATTGCTTCCAGCCCCGATTCGAAGTATGCCTACTTCGCAAGCTACGGGAGCGGCTGGAGGCGGATCTACCGCGTGCCGGTCGCTGGGGGCGAGGCCGAACAGGTCACGGAAGGCGAGTTCGACGTCACCGGCTTCCAGGTGCCGAAGAAGGGCAAGCGGCTGTTCTTCACAGCGAACGCGCCGCACCCGGCCGAGCAGCACGTGTACAGCGCCAAGCTCGACGGCAGCGGCGCGGCGGAAATCTCGCCGGACCTACCCTGGTCCTCCGCAATTGCCTCCGACGACGGGGCTTCGCTCGCCTTCATCTCCTCCGGCGTGATGGTCGCGCCGGAAATCTACCGTCGGATCGGCAAGGCCGCGCCCGACAAGATCACCAGCTCGCCCCTTCCGGCGTTTGCGAAGATACACAAGCCTCAGGTCAAGCGCTTCAGCTTCACCAACGAAAGCGACGGCGCGACGGTCCACGGGCACCTGCTCCTGCCGCGCTCCTTCCGTCCCGAGAGGAAGTACCCGGTCGTGTTCTCCTGCGTGTACGCCGGGGGAGGCAAGGAGAGCTTCCACCGCTATCAGTTGCTCGACAGCTACATGGCGAACGAGATGGGCTATATCCTCGCGTGCGTCGATCTCCGCGCCAGCATGGGCTACGGCAAGGACTTCTTCTACGGCTACCACAAGAAACTCGGGATCATAGACGCCGAGGAGTGCGTCTCGTGCGCGAAGTATCTGCGGACCTTGCCTTACGTGGACGGCGAGCGCATCGGCATTTGGGGAGGCAGCTACGGCGGGTTCCTCGTGCTCATGGTCATGTGCAACCATCCCGGCGTTTTCCACACGGGCATCTCCTGGAAGCCCGTGACCGACTGGCGGAACTACTGGGACAGCTACACCTGCCCCCGGCTTGCGCGCCCGGAGGACGACCCGGAGATCTACAAGGCCACCTCGCCCGTCTTTCATGCCGACGGCCTCGAAGGCAACCTCCTCGTCGTCCACGGCATGCTCGACGACAACGTGCTCTTCCAGGACGCGGTTTGGATGATCCAGAAGATGATCGAGGCCGGCAAGTACTTCGACCTGATGATCTACCCGCGCGACGACCACGGCCTGACGCTCCGCCATGAAAGCCTGCCGGACTGCATGGAGCGGTTTGCGGTCTATTTTGAGGAGCATATGGGACTGGGGCCGGTGTAGCGGGGACCCTGTAGGGGGCGAAGCATTTGCCGCGCAGACTTCAGTAGGCCTGTCGGATCGACTCGCAAATGCTTCGCCCGATCTACTAACCCACGATCAACTCCTCCAACGCGCGTTTGGGCACGTGGTGGACGCGCTTCTCGTCCCGCCAATAACGGATGTCTCCGTCCGCCCCCACGTTCTCGATGACGACCTTTTCCGCCGGCTTGCCGAGCGCTACCACGAGCAGGATTTCGAAGCGCTCGGGAATATCGAGCGCAAAGCGGAGGGCGTCGCGGTCTACCGAGCCAATCAGGCAGCCGCCCAGACCTCGCTCGACAGCGCCAAGCAGAATGCTCTGGCTCGCGATCCCATGGTCACAGCCGAAGCTCGCCGAGATCCGCGTGTCACCCAGAATGATGATATACGCCGAAGGCCGTTCCCCCTCCGCCGGCCCGGGCCAGTCCTTGAGATACCCTGCCCAGGCGAGCGTCGGGAAGATCAGCCGGTTGCGCTCGGGGTCGGCTGATACGATGTATCTTAGAGGCTGAAGGTTTGCGGCGGACGCCGAAAGCCGCGCGAGATCGATGAGACCCAGAAGCGGCTCGCGGCCGATTGCCTCATTCTCGTGGAACCGCCTGTAGCTGCGGTTCCGCGTGATAAGCTCTTTGATTGTCACGTTCCCCGTCTCCTTGCCATGTGATTGCTCGATTGTGGTTCATGTTATCATGGCATAGGGGAGCGGGGAACCTGGTCGGTTCGGAGCGTGCAGCCTCCGCTGTTTGACTTGAGGCGCTTGCGGGGAATGTGGAAGTCGAAGGAGGGGCGGAGTTGCGAGTAACGCATGTGGTGATCGGGTCAATAGTGGGGGCAGTCATGCTCTTCGCAGTGCTGCCGGTTGCCTTCTGGCTCGTCTCGTGGGGCTTGGACAGCCTGTTCCGGCTGCCTCCGCTGCCAATCAACCGGCCCGTGACGCTCATCGTTACCGGGCTGAGCTGGAGCATCGGCCTCTTCTGGATGCTTTGGGGTTACTCGACGCTCATCTACGTAGGCGGCGGCTCGCCGCTCGAGGCGTTCGGCGTTGCCATAGAGCCGACCAAACAGCTCGTTTCGGCAGGTCCCTATGCCTATGTGCGCAACCCGATGGTCTTCGGGTTCCTGTTCGTCCTGCTTGGGGTAGCGTTTCTCGTCGGCTCGATATCGGGGCTGGTGCTGGTGCCGGTGGCCGGTGTCGCGGCGGCCGTCTACCTGAGGGTGTTCGAGGAGAAGGGCCTGGTGAGGCGGTTCGGGATAGCTTACGAGCACTATCGGGAGCACGTGCCGCTGCTCATACCGAGGGCCACACCCTACGTGCCGATCGAAGGAGAAGAGTAGCTCCGCCTACCGGACTCCGGCGGCCAGTTCCTCCTCGACATCCTTGAAGGTCGCGACGCGCGCGCCGGCGCGGATCATACCCTCGATCGCTCGGCGCGAGTCGTCCGGCTGCATGTCAACTCCCTTGATCGCATCCAAGAGCAGCGTCGCCCTGAACCCCTTGCGCAGGGCGTCGGTAACAGTGCTCTTCACGCAGTAGTCGGTGGCCAGCCCGCCGGCGTAGACGCTCTTCACTCCGTGTTCCTTGAGCGATTGTTCGAGCGGCTTCCCGTCCGCGGTCACGGCCTGGAAAGCGGAGTAGGCGTCCTCCTCCGGCTTCGTGCCCTTCGAGACGATCTCCGCCTCCTCCGGCAGCTTCAGGCCGGGAGCGAACTCGGCGCCTTCCGTCCCCTGCACGCAGTGCGGCGGCCAAACCCCGCCGTACTCCTTGAAGTGCTTTGTCACCTCAGGATGCCAGTCGCGGGAGGCATATACCGGCAGCCCAAGGCGCACGAAGAGCGCAATGTACCGGTTCAGTTCCGGTACCACCTTGTCCCCGTCTGGCACGGGGAGCGATCCCCCGGGCAGAAAGCAGTTTTGAACGTCCACCACGATCAGTGCTCTATCGGCCATGCTGCCACCTCCGCTGGAACCTCGTCCCGCATGCCAGCTCGACTACTCTAGCACATTAGTATACCCACTATCCAGCCTTGGCAGGCGGGCCTATAATCTCTTGTGGCAGGCCGGATGCGATGAATGTGATCCTTCTGCCGTAATCTAACCTAGGAGGTAGGACAATGCCGTCTGAACTGGTAGAGCTGAAAGGCCATATTATAGACTCGCTCAGCCTGCCAAGGGTGCTGGACGCCGTCCTCGCGCAGGGCGGCCAGTTCGAGATCGAGGAGATAATCGTCGGGAAAACTCGCGACGATCAGAGCTGCGCAAGGATACGCATACAGGCCGCGACGGCCGAGAAGCTCGAATCGATCCTTGGTTACATAGAGAAAGAAGGGGCGAACAGACTTGACCACGAGAATGCCAGGCTCGAGCCGGCCCCGAAGGACGGAGTCTTCCCCGACGATTTCTACTGTACAACGAACCTGCCGACGAGCGTGCGGGTCGCTGGCGAATGGCTGCCAGTCGAGCCGATCGAGATGGACTGCGGGATTGTGGTCGAGAATGGACGCGCGCAAACTGTGCCCATGAACCGGGTTCTCCGCGGCCAGATGATAGTGGTGGAGCACGAAGGGGTGCGGGTCGAGCCGCAGCAGCGTCGGGAATCGCACGGCGTCTTCGAGTTCATGATTAGCACGGTCTCCAGCGAGAAGCCGAAAGCGCTGATGGTCACCGAGGTTGCGCGGCGGATTGTCGAAACGAAGAAGCAGGGCAGGAAGGTGCTCTTAGTCGGCGGGCCGGCGATAGTCCACGCGGGCGCAGGCGCCGCCGTCGAAGGGATGATCCGAGACGGCTGGATCGACGTGCTTTTCGCCGGCAACGCGCTCGCGCTCCACGACATCGAAAGCGCCCTCTATGGCACCGCGCTCGGAGTCAGCCTGGAGGAAGGCAGGCCGGCGCCCCACGGCCACGAGCATCATCTGAGGGCAGTGAACACGATTCGCCGCGTCGGCAGCATTGCCGAGGCCGTCCGCCAGGGGGTGCTGAAGAGGGGGATAATGCGCGAATGCGTGCTTGCAGGCGTGCCCTTTGTGCTGGCCGGCTCGATTCGTGACGACGGACCGCTGCCGGAGGTCATCACGGACGTGCTCGAAGCTCAGGATGCCATGCGGCGCCAGCTTCCCGGCATAGGGCTGGCGCTCATGGTGGCGACGACTCTGCACTCCGTTGCCACCGGCAATCTGCTTCCGGCATCCGTGGAGGTGGTCTGCGTGGATATCAACGCCGCCGTGGTCACGAAGCTGGCCGACAGAGGCACTCACCAGGCAATGGGCGTGGTCACCGACGCCGCGCTCTTTATGCGCGAGCTCGCGGACGAACTCAAGGAGGAGAAACCTTGCCCCGCTTCCTGATGTGCCAGCCAGTGTTCTACGGCATCGAATACGAGATCAACCCATGGATGCACCGCGAGCACCCGGCCGACCACGACCTGGCTGAGCGGCAGTGGAACGAGCTTTGCCAGATGTTCGGATCGCTTCCCGGAGTCGAGATCGAGCTTATCGAGCCGCAGAAAGGCCTGCCGGACATGGTATTCACGGCAAACGCCGGCCTTGTACGCGGGGACACCTTCATCTCATCCCGGTTCCGCTATCCCGAGAGGCGCGGAGAATCGCCTCACTATGAGAAGTGGTTCGCCGAGCACGGTTACCGGGTCCTGAGACTCCCCGAAGGCCTGGAGTTCGAAGGGGCGGGCGATGTCCTCTCGGCTGGCGGGACGTGGTTCGGCGGCTACTACTTCAGAAGCGCCCCCCAGGCGCTTTCCGCTGTCTCCGAGTTACTCGGTGAGGAGATCCTGCCTCTGCGGCTCGTGGATGAGCGGTTCTACCATCTGGACACCTGCTTCTGCGCGGTCGGCGACACGGCTATGTATTATCCTGCCGCGTTCGATGAGTACGCTCTTGCGGTGCTGCGAGACAGGTTCCCGGACGGGATCGAGGTAGCGCCGGAGGAGGCCGTACAGTTTGCCTGCAACTCGGTGGTGATCGATGATCGGGTTGTGATGAACGCGACAAGCCCGAAACTCCGCGCGGCGCTGTCGGAGCGTGGGTACGAGTGTCACCCAGTCGGGCTGTCGGAGTTCGTCAAGTCCGGCGGGTCAGCGAAGTGCTTGACGCTCAGGCTGGAGTAGACGGCAGGTGCGAGGCGTGGGATGTCGAGCAGCTGGCACTCAGCATTCAGCGTTCCCTCACGTCTCGGCCAGCCTTTGTTTGGCCTCGGCGTTGTCCGGATCGATCTCGAGCACACGGCGGTAGCACTCGGCTGCGTCGTCCCAGAGGCCGAGCCTCGTTAGGGCTGAGCCGGCGTTCAGCCGAGCGGCAACGAAGTTCGGGTTGACCTCGAGCGTTTGGACGAACTCGGAGAGGGCCTTCTGCGGCTCGCCGGCTCCGAGGTACGCCATACCCAGCCAGTTCCTGATATCGGCATAGCCGGACTGTATGCTGAGCGCCCGGTCGAAGTCGGCTATGGCAGCCTGGTAGTCGCCGCGCATGTAGTGGTCTCTGCCGAGCTTGAAATGGTAGGAGATGTCGTCCACATTGGTGGCGGCAAGCTTCTGGAACTCGATCAGTGCCTCGTCGAACCTGCCGGCGCGGTGCGAGGCAACACCCTTGCGGAAGACAGGGGTCGAGTAGCCCGGCTCGACTTCGACGGCGCGGGTGATGAGCTCGATGCCGGACTGGCGGTCCCCGGACCGGTATCGGAGGAGGCCCAGCTCGAAGAGGGCGCGGCCATAGCGCGGGTTGAGAGTGACGGCAATGGTCAGTTCCTCGGCGGCCTTGTCGTCTTCACCGCGCCGGATGAGCACGCAGGCCAGATGGTAATGGAGGTCAGGGTACCTCGGCCTTAGCTCCACCGCCCTGCGGAGCTCGGCCTCCGCCTGGTCTGCAGCTCCGCGCCTCGAGAGCGCCAAGGCAAGATGAGCGCACGATTCCCCCAGGTAGAACTGCCCCAGCCTGCACAAAGGGTCGCCCGGCTCGCACTTCCGTACGAGGTTCTCGAACTCCGATATAGCCTCTCTATAGAGTCCCTGGTCGAAGTACTCTATCCCTTTGCTGTAGTGCTCGTTCAGCTCTCTTACGTGCGACACAGCGCCCACCTGTCATCCCGGATTTCGGATTCTGGATCGTCGGGTTCGCCGTCCCCACCTGATCCCTGTTCCGCACCCGCGCCAGCCGCCGTTGGAGCTGCGCGCCTTTGGATGCCTCCCGATGGGATAGTACTCGAACCCTAACTTCCTCATCCGCTGAGCGTCGTAGATGTTCCTACCATCAGATATTATCGGCCTCGACATCCGTTCCTTCAGTCTTTCCAGGTTAAGAAGCTTGAATTCGTTCCATTCGGTGACCACGGCGAGGGAATCCGCCGCGTCTGCGGTGCTGTACGGGTTGCTGCAGTACTCGATCTGGGGGAAGATCCTGCGCGCGTTGTCGGCGGCGAGCGGCCTGCGCCCTCCAATGGCAGCCCCTATCTCCTGCGCCGCCAGGCGATGCCGGCGAGTCCGATCAACGCACAAGAGACAGCGAGGAAGCCGGCCGGCTCGGGGACATTGGTCACGTAGAATGTGTGGCTTACGCTGGTGTAAGTGTCATCCTCAAGCGGACGCCTGGGGAGGTAGGACCATATGGCGAGCGTGCTGGTTGTGGATCTGCCGGTGCGCTCGGAGTATTCGTAGTCGTAGTAGGTCGCAGCGCCGTCTCCGACGAACGAGCTGCCGAGCATGAAAGGAGCGGTGTAGCCGAACGGCGTGTCGGACGCCCACTTTATCCAGCCGCCCTGGTCGGTGCAGACGAACGCTGCGTAACGGTCCGGCGTCAGGTTGCCTGAAGAGTCGATCGTGCCGGTCACGCCCCATCTGCCGGAGAACAGCAGATCCCAGACGCGGGTGCTCGATCCGCCCCCGCCGGTGGAGATCGCCGTAGTGTTGAGGCTCAGTAAGCTGCCGTCGAGCGTAAAGACAATCTCTCTTGGGCCGTTCTCACTGGGATCCTGCCAGGGGGCAAGCTGCTGCACAATCCAGGTTTCGGCGCGGGGCGCCGCAGCAGAGCCGGCAGCAAGGCCGATCACGAGCAAGACCAGGAACTTCCAGTTCATCATTCCGCCTCCTTGCGCGCGGACGGAGAGGGGTCCGCAGCTGTCCAGCCCGTATATACCCACGAAAGCTGGGCGCCAACGCTTCTCCGTACCAAGGGTGACGGAGGGTTCGTAGAGCCAGAGCGGGAGGACGGTGCCGGCGAGTAGCGGGGAAGGGGGCCGGCGCAGATATGCTTGCCGAAAGGAGCGAGGAGGTGGTTGATCTCGCCCCAGCACTCTCGCGGCAGTCGTGTGCTTCTCCGCTCTTGCCCGGGTCTTCCTTGCTTTGCCCCGCGTCTTCCTACACGCGCCGTTGGTTCCTGGCGGCAGAGGCCGCGAAACCTGGATGCAGACCGGCCTTCCGGCCTGGCGGAATGCCCGCAATCGTCCGGACCGCCTTGACCCCGTGTTCCTGTGACCCCTAGAATAGGCTTAGAACCCGGCTCCCTGGTCCCTGGACCCTCCGACCCGTTGGACCCCCTCGGCGGGAGGGAAGGTCTCAGGATGGGGCCGGCGACTGCGGTTCGGCTGCATCAGCCGGAAGGAACGCACGTTGGTGAAAGGCACAAGGAGTCTTGCCACAGCCGAAGCTCTGACGGCGATCGCGCTGTGGGCGCTCTCGTTCATCCTCATCAAGATCGCGCTACGTGAGCTGTCGCCCGCCACGCTGATCGTGGTGCGTTTCGGCGTCGCCGCGCTGGTGGTCGGCCTCGCTGCCGGGACGAGGGGGAGTCTCCCGCGGGTCAGCAGGCACGACCTGGTTGGTCTTGCGGTGCTCGGCGCGATAGGTGTGACCCTGCACCAACTGCTGCAGGTGATAGGACAGACTAGCACGGATGCGGGGATGGCCGCCCTGTGCGCCGCTACCGCCCCGGCGTTTATCGTGGTTCTCGCTGCCGTGTTTCTGGGTGAGCGACTCGGGCGATGGCAGCTCCTCGGCGTTCTCCTCGCCATAGCCGGCGCTGCCCTTGTCTCGGTGGGCGGCGACTGGTCATCGGTGAGGAACGCCCGGTACATGAGCCTCGGAAACCTGCTCGTGCTGCTCTCGGCCATGGTGTGGGCTGCGTCTACGATCATCGGGAAACACATGATGAGGAAGCGATCCTCGTCGCTCATCACGGGCGGTTCGCTCTTCTTCGGCTGGCTCTTTGCACTGCCCGTCTTTCTTGCAGGCAAGGGGTGGCGAGAGATTCCCGGCTTAAGCGTCAGGGGATGGGCTGCCATCGTAGTGCTGGGAGTCTTCTGCACCGCGATCGCGCATCTGGCCAATAACCATGCGCTCAGGCACATCCCCGCGCAGCGCATCGCAGTCATCCAGAACCTGGAGCCGTTCCTGGCCGTGGTCGGGGCGTGGCTGATCCTCGGTGAGAAGATGAGCGCGCCAATGCTCGCAGGCGGCGCGGCGATCATCGCGGGGGTCTACCTGACCGAGCGGTTCAGCGCGTGGGCGGCCGATCAGTGATGAACCGCAAGCGTTCCGCCAGGAAGCGGATTCACGCTCCGGCAGCAGGCTGCCGAAGCAACGACGGCTGCCGGGTTTCGTGCGACGGCGTCCACGCTGCGAATTCGTCGGAGGAATCCTGGGACGAACAGCGTATAAGAGATAGTGAACGAGAGTTGGGTAGAATGTCTTGTGTGTCGCAGGGGGCCTTGCGCGCCAGGAGGACTGGATGCAAAAGCGCGACCTAGTGGCCCGCGCAATCGGGTTAGCGGTATTCGCCTTCGGTATAACAATTCTGATTGCCTCATTCGTCATTGCCTACAAGCTGTTCACCTCGGCCGGCATCACTGTAGCACCCGGCGTGCCCGGTGGGTCCTCAGCAGCCGGGAACCTGGGCCGCTCGGCCATTGTCACCCTTGTCCGGATCGGTGCGCTTTTCATAATGGTGCTCGTCGGCTCGCTTGTCGCGAGCAGGGGTGTGCAGATGTACTTCGCTGGCGAACGTCTGCCGAAGACGCAAGACTAACGACTCCTTCAGAACCCTGAGTTGCAGTCAAGGGGTGTGGGGATGACAAGGTATAAAAGTGGGGATGAGATCACTGTGAAGGTCGATCGGCAAGGTCTCGGGGTGGATGAGGGCATAGGCCACCTGCCCGACGAGACGATGGTGGTGATCCTCGGGGCCGGCGAGCGCGTCGGTGAGACGATCGAAGCGGTGATCACTGGGAAGGTTCAGACGTCCCTCGGCGATTCGTTCATCGCGAGCGCGAAAGCGTAACGGGAGAGCGGGTAGGCCCAGAGGGCGTTTCGCTGCCGCGCCAGGGAGGGTGAGGCTCCCACCGAACCGCGGCTCGGGAGGATTGCTGCCCTCCCATCACCCTCGGACCCTCGAATGGGCCTGCTAGGCCATGCCGGGCCCGCTGAAGACAGCCCGAAGCTCGGCCTCCCGATCCGCCTTCACCAGCGCTATCACGCTGTCCCCCGACTCGAATCGTGTGTCCGCCTGAGGGATGAGAGCGTGCTCACCCCGCACGACCGATATGATCAGCGTGTCCGGAGGCAGCTCGAGCATCCCTACCGTGTCATTCAGCACAGGTGAGTCGTCCGATAGGTCGATCTCCACGACCTCTATATTGCCACGCCTGAGCGCGGCGAGCGGGATAACCTGGTCGGTCTCGATCTGCTGCTCGATGAGGTTGAAGATGATCTTGGTGCTTACGACCGTCTGGTCTATGCCCAGGCGGTGGAAAAGCTCCTCATTCATCGGGTTGTTCACGCGCGCGATCGTCCTCGGGACGCCGAACTTCCTCTTGGCGAGCTGAGAGATGACGAGATTGTCGCCGTCGTCGCCTGTCACGGCGACCACCACGTCAGCCCGTGCCATGCCCGCTTCCTTCATGGTCCGCATCTCCGAGGCATCGCCGCGCACGACTACCTGGCCCAACTCCTCGGCGAGCCGATCGACCTCTCTCTTATCTTGCTCTATAAGGAGCACCTCGTGCCCCTCAGCTACCAGCGTCTTGCTCAGGTAATAGCCGACTTTACCGCCACCAGCGATTATGACATACATATCCAAAGCCTCCGGGCTAGTCTGCAGGGATCTCGCAGTACTGGCTCACGTCGCCCCACTGTCTTCCGAGCAGGAAATCCACCATCAGTCCCGCGCCGATCATGGTCGTACAGAGGGTCGGAATGCCAAGCTGGTCGTAAGCCGCAGCCCGCATCGGATCGTAGATCCGTGCCAGCACTTTGGGCACGCGGAATATCTCCTTGGCAATCTGGACAGAGGTGATGTTCCTGTTGTCTCCGTTTGTCACGGCAACGAATGCATCGGCCTGCTCGATCCCGGCGCGGCGGAGGACATCCGGGTCGAGCCCGTTGCCGAGCACCGTCCTTCCGCCGTAGTCCTTGAGCCTGCGGAATGCATCCGGCTCCTGATCGATGACGGTGACGTCCTGTCCTTCACGCGAGAGTCGCGTCGCCATGGTCGAACCCATGCGCCCACATCCGAGAATCACTATCTTCATAAGAGGTTCCCCTCCAGCCACAACGCTGCGGAAATCCGGCAGGCTGAGTCCCGCCTGCCGCGCCGAACACTCCAGAGTATACACGCGCGCACATGGGGTGTCAATACGTTCGGAGGCAGGAGGTACGTAGTAAGGGATGAGAGGCTCCTTGACGCCCTGCCCCGCCTGCTCGTATACTCCTCAAGAGAGAACCCGCCAAGGAGAGCAAGCTATGGAACGCCGCACACTTGGCCGCACCGGCCTTTCGGTCACGCGCATCGGCTTCGGAGCTATGGAGATCCGGGGACCGAGGATCTGGTCTGGCAGGCCCGTTACGGATCAACAGGCCGAACGGATACTGAACGCCGTGCTCGATGCCGGCATAAACTTCATCGATACCTCCCCGGACTACGGCAGGAGCGAGGAGTACATCGGCCGCTTCATCTCCAGCCGCCGGTCGGAGTATTTCATCGCTACGAAATGCGGCTGCACGGTCGTGAATGCGGGGGACCACGATGAGACCCCTCACGTCTGGACGGGGGAGAACCTGCTGCGCAACATCGAGGAGAGCCTGAGGAGGATGAAGACGGACCATGTGGACATCCTCCAACTCCATAACCCGGCTGTCGAGATGGTCGAGCGGGGCAAGCTGGTCGATGCGCTGCAGGAGATTCAGAGAGCAGGCCACACGCGGTTCATCAGCATCTCCACGACGCTGCCTGCGCTCCCCACATACCTCGAGATGGGAGTCTTCGACACATTCCAGATACCCTACTCTGCGACCGAGCGGACGCACGAGGAATGGATCAGCCGGGTCCGGCAGGCGGGCGTCGGGACGATCATCCGGGGCGGGGTCGCGAGGGGCGCCGTGGCCGGAGACCGAGAGGCCGGTCGGTCGTGGGATACCTGGCAGGAGGCGAAGCTCGACCAGATACTCGACGGCATGAACAGAATGGAGTTCATGCTTCGGTTCACACTGAGCCAGCAACGTATCGACACA
>Ga0315282_10000765_pt1 | contig 62801 bp, 70 predicted proteins | sample YL17G07_20_MG_FD_203693 | JGI IMG/M metagenome (GOLD analysis project Ga0315282, IMG submission 203693) | Sediment microbial communities from Yellowstone Lake, YNP, Wyoming, USA - YL17G07_20 | ecosystem: Environmental > Aquatic > Freshwater > Lake > Sediment | place: USA: Wyoming | collected...
ATAGAGGAACTGCCAACCAAGTTCTCTAAATATTCTCTGCTTCTGACAATTTCCTGTTCGTTGCCTCTGACCTCAAGCGTAAGCCACCCGTCATAACTCACTTGACGCAGAAGGTCTATCAATCTTGAAAAATCAATTGTTCCCTTTCCAATGGGCAAGTGGGTTGCCTTCCGATAGTCTTTGTCTCGCATTGCATCGTGAACGTGGATGTCTAGCAGCCACCGTTTGAATAGACGAACAGTCTCGTCCAAGTCTATCCCGGCTTGGTACAGGTGGCCCACATCCATCAAGATGCCAAGTTTTTCAGGCGGAAACTGTTCGATAAATTGTGAAAATTCGTTTAGGCCATGAAATATGAACGGCGGGTAACAAAATGATTCTAAAGCCACTTTGACATTCTTTCGAGTTGCGAAATCCACTTCACTTTCCAGCAGTTTCTGAAATCGTGTTCTTGCCTTTTGCAGGAATGCGTCATCTACTTTGATTGTTCTCTGAAAGAAAGGAGGATGAACCGAAACTAGTGTTGCCCCTATCTCATTGCAAAGAGTCACTGCGCCGCGAATATGCTTCTGCAATCTTTGATATTCCTGCCCTGTTGTTGCCAAGCCTTCTGCGTCGAAAATTCCTCCGACATGCACGTTCCTCTCCATTTTCAAACTGTCCAGGGTCTTTCTGAGACATTTGCTTTCAATGCCAACATAGTCTGTCATAGGACCAATCTGAACGGCTTTGAAACCCATCGAAGCGGCTTTTTCTACAAGCTTAAGGAGCTCAGCGTTGCCGTACAGCGATTTGGTGCCGAAGAAGTCTTTTGGATCTGCTTGAAGGGCAACAATCATTTTCGTCCCTGAGTGTGCGGCTTAGGCGTATATGTAAAATTGTTCATGAAAATACATTCTTTGAAAGGCATCATCATGTATGCAGAACCATAAACCCCTTCGTCGAACTCAACTGGAGCGTCTCTGATCAACACAACGGGAGTTCTTTCAGCGGCTTCGCCCATAAGCAAATGCGCTGCCGCGGCTAAGTCATCTGCAACGGCATGTGTCGTGATGACTATTCTCTTTCCGTAGAGGTCGTTGTCTCCTCGGCGATCTTCTATGGGCTTGAAGCCAGCCACAGCCAAGGCGAAACCTGCCGTGCCTCTTCTGAGTGGGGCTAGGCCGCTGTCAACGATCAACACGGCAATCTGCTTGCCAGTCTTGCTTTTTATTTCCTCTCTAATGCTCTCGGCGGATTTCTCGGCACTGCTAGGCCATAGAATGGCAAAGCCTGCGGGTGCGTTCTTGTTGTCTATGCCGGCGTTTGGAGCCAAGATCCCGTTCTTGAGCGTTAAGACTGCCTTATCCACTCCTCCGTAAATCTTATCGGCCTCACGTAAGACCAATTCTGCAAACTTGGCTTGCAACGAGAATCTTTCAGCAAGTCTTCTTGCTTGTTTTGAAGGTTTAATATCTTTCAGTTTGGCTGCGCGTCCCTCTGCTTGTGACACGATTTTTGACGTCACCGCGAGCACATCATTGCTCTTCAGCTGTAGGTTTTGTTTTTTCAATGATTCCAGAATGACTTCAGAGAGGTTGTCGCCTGTTTTCACAATTCGTGTTTTGACAGCATACAGTCTCATACAGCCTTATCCTCCGTGAAGGATTGGAACAAGAGTCACTTCATCCCCATCTTTGAGAAGAGTTTCTAAACCATCTAGAACGCTGATGTCCTTTCCGTTAACGAGCATAAGCGTGTTTGATGCTGTGCTCTCGTGCTCTGAATCGATCAGCACCCGCATAAGCTTAGGCAGTTTGTCAACAATCTTTTTTATGGCTTCACTTAGAGGGACGCCGTTTTCGAGATCGAGTGCGAATTTGCTTTTTCCAGCCATACTCCGAAGGCTTCCGATAAACCTGAAGGTCACAGCCATCCTTTCTACCTCTCTTGGCTTTTACAGAACTATTATGACAGATACGTCATTAACGTTCGTGCCCGTAGGGCCAGTGAGCACAAGGTCGCCGAGCTTCGAGAAGAAATTGTACGAGTCATTATCAGCCAAAAACCTCTGGGGAGCCAACCTCAACTGTGAAGCTTTTGCCAAGGTTTTCCCATCGATTACTGCTCCAGCAGCATCTGTTGGGCCGTCTATGCCATCCGTGCTCAGCGAAGCTATGACCACTCCGTTCGTGCCGCCGATTTTCATTGCGGCTGCCAGAGCCATTTCCTGGTTTCTTCCGCCTTTGCCTTTCCCAGTGACTGTCACTGTCATTTCTCCCCCGGCGACTATGCAGGCTGGTTTTCTGACAGGGTTTCCAGATGTCACAATTTCACGGACTATCGTGGCAAGAACGGTTCCAACGTGTCTGGCTTCACCTTCTAGGGTTGCCGTCAACAGGAGAGTGTTCAAGCCCTTCACTTTGCCATGTTTGCATGAGGCGAGGCTTGCAAGCCTGTTGTTCCCAACGACGACATTGTGAACTTTCTTAAATGCTTCATCACCAGCCTTGGGGGTTTCTGGGATTAGGCCTTTCTCGCCGTCGCACAAGACTTTCTGAATGGATGCCGGCGTTTTATCCCATAGTTTGTATTTTTCCAGAACCTTTACCGCGTCTCCGAAAGTTGTTGAATCTGGCACGGTTGGGCCGGATGCAATGGAATCCAGCGGGTCACCTACAACGTCAGAAAGGATGAGGTTCAGAATTGTGGCGGGGTACGCTTTCTTTGCGAGCCAGCCTCCCTTGAAATCTGAAGTGTGTTTTCGGACAGTGTTGAATTCGTTTATGGTTGCGCCGCACTTGAGTAGGGCGTTCGTTATTTCTTTCTTGTCATTGATTGAAATACTGTTTCGTGGCAACGGCATGAGGCTGGAGCCACCTCCTGAGATCAAGCATATGACAAGGTCGTCTTTTTCTGCTTGTTCTGCGATTTCCAGCATGCGGCGCGTTCCTTCTACGCCAGACTCGTCTGGGACTGGGTGGCTTGCTCTATGAAGCTCAATTGTGACTGTTTTTGACTTGGTCCCATGCGGCACGTTAACAAGGCCTTTCGTTATCCGCTTGCCTAAGACCTGTTCTAAGGCGTAGGCCATTGCGCCTGTTGCCTTTCCTCCGCCTACAACGTAGATGTTTTTGAATTTTGTCAGGTTGAACGAATAGCCGTTCACGCGCAGAGTTGAGTTCTTGAGCGAGAGTTTCGACTTTATTATCTGAATGGGGTCAGCGGCTTTCAACGCGGCCTCGAGGCTTTCCAGTGCCAAGGTTCTGCCTTTTCGGTCAGACCAACTCTCGCCGTTGCCTATGAGTTGTTCTTTGTTTTTTATCGTCGTCATTTGAGTTGCCTGTTGCTGATTTTCTGAAGGTTGATGCGTAAGTGTAATAAGTTAATGCTAATAAAGAATTTTGCAGAATCAAAGCTAGGTGTGGATGTCATGCCGAAACCTAAGGTTTACGTTACTCGTGAACTTCCCGAAAGAGGCCTGAAGATAATCAAGGAAAGATTCGACGCCGAAGTATGGCCTGAGTATGCTCCACCGCCAAAGAAGACCATCATAAAAAAGGCCAAGAATGTTGATGCTCTTGCCACGCTGTTGTCCGACAAGATAGACTCTGAAGTCTTTGATGCAGCACCTAAACTGAAGATAATCGCGCAACTTGCAGTTGGCTTCGACAACATAGACGTGCGAGAAGCAACGACGAGAGGTATCTACGTTTCAAACACTCCTGAGGTTCTAACAGACACGACGGCTGATTTCGCGTGGGCGCTTTTGATGGCTCTTGCAAGACGGGTCGTTGAAGCTGACAAATACGTGCGCGCGGGAAGATGGAAAGTCGGCTGGCACCCCAGCATGCTGCAGGGCAGAGACGTTCACGGCGCAACAATAGGCATCGTGGGCGCGGGGAGAATAGGATACGCCGTGGCGAAAAGGGCGGCCGGATTCAGCATGAAAATTCTCTTCTACGACGTGATACCGAGACCAGAGATGGAGAAGGACTTTGGGGCAAAGAAAGTCGACTTGGACACGCTTTTGAAACAATCAGACTTTGTCAGCATTCACGTTCCGCTTATGAAGGAAACGCATCATCTGATAAACGCCGAAAAACTCAAACTGATGAAGAAGACCGCTTACCTGATAAACAACTCTCGAGGGCCCGTTGTTGACGAAAAAGCCCTCTACGACGCTCTCAAGGAAGGCAGAATAGCAGGTGCTGGACTTGACGTTTTCGAACAGGAACCTACGCCGCTGGACAATCCTCTGCTCAAGCTTGACAATGTGGTTGTTGCTCCACACATATCGAGTGCAAGCTATGAAACCCGCTCCAAGATGGCGGAGATGGTTGCTGACAATCTCATAGCGTTCTTCGAGGGAAAGAAACCACCCAACCTCGTCAACCCAGACGTGCTGAAAGTGCGACCGTTAACAAGGCAGTTCTGAACATCGATTTGCGGTTGACCAAACTGTAATAGTTAAATATCCCTGTCTTTCTACCTTTAATTTCCTCTCACATGAAGGTGATTTGGGTGGATTCCATCTTTGCCAAGAGAATGGAAACTTTGGGAACCGAAACAGCTTTTGAGGTGCTTGCTAAGGCAAAAGCGTTGGAAAAGCAGGGAAAAGACGTCGTGCACTTGGAAATCGGTGAGCCAGATTTTGACACTCCAAGAAACATCAAAGAAGCCGCCACGAAGGCCATGAATTCAGGCTACACTCACTATGTCCCATCTGCAGGCATTCCAGAGCTGAGACAAGCCATCGCAGAATACATTTCAAAAACACGAAATATAGACGTCAGCGCAGACGAGGTTGTCGTGACGCCCGGCGCCAAGCCTATAATGTTCTTCAGCATATTGGCGTTGGTAAATCCTGGCGACGAAGTGCTCTACCCAAACCCAGGCTTTCCAATCTACGAGTCTTTGATAAACTTCGCCGGCGCCAAACCTGTGCCCGTACCTCTCAAGGAGGAGAACGACTTCAGCCTCGATCCTGAGTACGTCAAACAGAAGATAACCAAGAAGACCAAGATGATAATTATCAATTCACCTGAGAACCCGACGGGCGGCGTCATAACCAGAGACCAATTGAAAGTCATCGCCGACTGTATCACAGACAGGGACGACGTGTTCGTGCTTGCCGACGAGATTTACAGCAGACTAATCTACGAGGGTAGAGATGAAAGCATCACCCAGTTCAGCGGAATGAAGGAGAAAACGATACTGCTGGACGGCTTCTCAAAGACCTATGCCATGACAGGCTGGAGACTGGGCTACGGCGTGATGCGGAAAGACTTAGCGTTGAAAGTTGCGCAGCTGATGACTAACTCGAACTCGTGCACATGCGCATTCATCCAAATGGCTGGCGTCGAAGCACTGAAGGGACCTCAGACAGAGCCTGAGAGGATGGTTGCCGAGTTCAAGAAGCGGAGAGAAGTCATAGTCTCAGGCTTGAACAACATTGAGGGCATCACATGCAAGAAACCGCACGGAGCTTTCTACGTCTTTCCAAACATAACAAGAACAGGCATGGACTGCCGCAAGCTCGGCGATTACCTGCTTAACACAGCAGGCGTGGCTGTTCTGCCTGGAACATCCTTCGGAAAATACGGTGAGGGCCACCTGCGTTTGTCCTTTGCTAATTCAGTTGAAAACATCAAGAAGGCTCTGGACCGAATAGCTGAAGCCCTCAAAAACAGGTAATCTTTCCCTAGTCCTCTATTTTTTCTCCAATCACAGTTTCAACTATATCTGAAGCCAAACGCACTAGGTCGTCCGCTTGTTTCATTGCTCTTTCGCCGTCCACCTCTTCGACTTGGGCAAGCCGCTGTATCGTTCCTTCAATTTCCACCAAGCACTTTAGAACGGGGTCTTCTATCGTCTGTGCTCTTTCCGCCGTTTCCCGTATGACAATCTCTATGAACGCGGGTTCTCCGAGACTGTAATAGATGGCGTTCCGCGCTTTTCTAATCGCTTCCAAAACAAGGCTTGGAGCCATGTAAGGCATTTTTCTTGCGGCCTCAAGCTCGGCTCTTGCTTCGCGCAAGTAACGTAATGCCCATCCTTTTCTGTATTCGTCCATCATATGTCTCTGCTCCTTTCATTCGCTTCTTCCTGTCAGAAACTCTCAGTCGGGCGCATGGTCTTCTGCTGACGCTTCTTGCTGTTCCTGTGGGAGGGCCTCGCTTGGAATTTCTTCTTCCTCTCCTACAAGGCTGTGAGTTATGTAGCCTGCTATCTGGTTTCTTATTTTTATGGTTGTTCCTTGTGTAAGTAGGCCTACAAGCTGTTTGTTTTCTTCAAAATTGTTGGAGAATTTGTTAGGGAAACGTCTGATAAGCTCTCTGGCTGCTCGTTTTATTTGGTCGGTTCTTACGTTTCCCAAGCCATTGCTTTCCTCCAAGTAGGCACTTGGCTACCCATTTCGTCCAACGGTTCATGATAGGCCTAAGTAAGCCTTCAGTAAAGCAGCGAGGCTATTAACTTTACTGTGAAGAAGCTTTCAAAATTCTTCATTACTTGCTCGGCAACGGTTTCAACATCTGCTTTCTTGATTTCGGCAATGGCTTTGACTACGATTGGAATGAAGGCTGGACTCGTTCTTTTCCCTTTGAAAGGTTGTTTGAAGAACCGTACGGGACCATCGGTTTCTGTCAGCAAATTGGTCAGTGGCACTCTTTTGACGACATTGCGTATGCCGTTTGAATAGGCCGTTGGCGCGCCCTCAGATATGTAGTAGCCCTTCTCAACGGCTTTGACTAGTGCACTTATCGGGTTGCTGAACCAGTGCAGCAGGACCCTCTTCAAGTTGTAGGATGGGAGCATTTCCACTATTTGTGCTGTTGTGCCGCGAGAATGGATTATGACCGGCAAGCCAAGTTTTTCGCCAAGCCTCAGCATCTCGCTAAAGACTTTCAACTGTTTTTCCCATATCGACTTGTACTTGTGGTCTAAACCTATCTCTCCTATCGCAACCAGCCCACTGTTTTGCCTTTCTTTCAGAATCAACTCTGATGTTTGCTGCAGTTCATCTTCGCTTAGGGTGTCCACGTTCCATGGGTGAATTCCCAAAGCAGCATAAACGATTCCTTTGTACTTGCCTGACAGCTGCAAACTTTTGATGCTGCTCTTCAAATCCATGGAGTTCGAAACCATGGCAGTAACGTTCGCTTTTTCCGCTTCTTTCACGATTTCCTCGATGCATCCTGCGTATTCTTCATCTGAGAGATGGACGTGTGCGTCGACAAATCTCATTGGGGTGTCACTTTGAGCATACCACTCACCTTGCAACCGCTTTTATAATTTCCTTTCTCAATCGGGCAATAGTAGTTTTTATGTTTGCGAGAGAATACTGGTAAAGCATGAAGAAAGGACGATTTGGAGTCTTAGATACATACGACGATTTCTCAGTCTACTGAGCAGATGTGCGTTTCAAGAACCTGAAGGAAATAGCGCTTTTCAGCGTTGAAAAAGTGAAAAAGCTGTGTGAACAGTATCTGGTGTCTCTCGCTGACAGAAGCGCTAGGTGATGAAGCACGGCTATTCACCGAGGATTACGAACAATAAACGTTAAATATTGCTTTAAATAGAAAAAGACGCTACGGAGAAGTCTTTATGGTTGATTTGGAATTGGCCGTAGCTCCGATGCATAGATTGTGCAAGAAAGCTGGAGCAGACAGAGTCAGTGAAGCAGCAGCCAAAGAACTGGCTAAGGCATTAGAGGAAATCGGTGTGAAAATCTCTAGGGAAGCCTTGGATTTTGCGATGCATGCTGGAAGGAAGACGATTAAGTCCGAGGACATTGAAATCGCTACGAAGAAGGTCATGGGCAAATAGCTTCAACTCAAGCACCTCCCCTCTTTTTGTTAACACATTGACATAGTTGAAATAGCTAAGCATTCTGTTTACGTAGAAAGCCTAAAAAACCACGAAGCAAACTGCAATATCAGAAGCTGATGAACATGGGTGGGAAAAAGAAACTAAGCCTCAAACAAATCGAACGTCAGCAAGGCAAGAAGGACGAAGAGGAGAAAAAGGAAAAGAAGAAGGAAAAGGCAGGTGCGCCGAGAGAGAAGAAGCCTTCTGGGATAATGCCGCCTGACGCGAAGGATGAGAAGACTGTAGGGGAGCTCAAGAAGATGCATGTGCTGACACCGTACGCGGTGGCTTCACGTTTCAACATACGAATAAGCACAGCTAAAGACTTTCTAGATCAACTAGAGGAGAACGGCATAATCAAGCGGGTCGGAGGCAACCACAGCATCAAGATATACGAGGCAGACTAGGTTCGAGCGTATATTCATGCTTGTTCTTTCTGCTTTATAATTGAGTGACGAAGGTTTGTGATTATGGAATTTCCGAGAAGAGTCTATACTGGCGAGGAAGTTCAGAGAGCGAAGGAGCTCATTGATAGTGGTTACAAGCATGACTTGGTGATTAAGGGAAGCCCGGACTTTGAGCGCAAAGTGCAACGAGCGTTGGAGCTTGTAAAGACAGCCGGGTACTATGATTTTCTGAGAACATACATCCGTAGCATAATGGAGATTGACGGCTTGACCCAACTGCATGAGGCTGACGCGGAAATTTGGGCAAACAAGTATGCAGTTGAGAACCCCGTGGACACTGCCAGTCTTTTTGTGCAGAAGGCCAACCACATGAAGGAGTATCTTGAAGGCAAACTCTACTATGGCGGTACTGCGGAAAAGCGCTCGGTTGAAAAACGCATCGAACTTCTGAGAATGCTAGGAACCAAGAGCAAGGAAAAAGAAGTAGTTGCTGAATGTGAGCGACTTCTGAAACTTTGGAAAGAAAGCTCCCTAGTCTACTAATAGCTCAACTCTGATTTTTGTCCCGCTCTTCACCTGCTTGAATAATTCCAGGTTCTTGGTTATTTTGCCCAGAATGTTCACAGGGCTGTAGGGCTGCGATTCTCCGTAGAATATGCATATGGCGCTTCCCATCGGCCAAAATGCTATGCTTCCGTTTTCAACAGTGCCTTTCGCTTTTTCTTCTCCCATCTTAATTGGCGTTTCAAAATAGACTTCCTCCTTCCACAGGGCTGCTCTTCCCTCTAAGGGGAGTTTTCTGACTATCATGTCAACGGTTCTCGGGGCCAAGAAGCGCACAAGTTCTCCTTCCGCCTCCCCCAGCGCTTCGATGGTAAATTTCACTTTTACGCGGGAGATCTCCGTGTTTTCACTACTCATTGCTTTCCGCTTCTTCGAAGGAACTCCTGCAATATCTGCTCAAGTGAGACTGGTCCTAACACCTTGAGTTCGTACTTGGCTCTGACGGTTGGCTGTTTGATGGTTATGACTCTTCTCAAGTCGATTGGTGTCCCAAGCACCACAACATCGCACGGCACCCGGTCGATGGTTTCCTTAAGTTCAGCCACCTGTTTCTCACCGTAGCCCAACGCGGGAAGTAGCGCCCCCAAATGCGGGTATTTCTTGTAGGCTTCCTTTATCGAACCAACAGCATAGGGCCTTGGGTCAACGATTTCGCTTGCGCCGAGGTTCTTTGCTATAATTACAGCTGCTCCATATGGCATGCTGCCGTGAGTTATCGTCGGTCCGTCCTCAATTGCCAACACCCGTTTTCCTCTAATCAACTCTGGCTTGTCCACAGTTATTGGTGAGGCAGCATCCAGCACTGTGGCATTCGGGTTAAGCGTCTTTATGTTTTCCTTGACCTGCTTGACCTTGGCTGGGTCTGCCGTGTCGACCTTGTTTACTATTACTACGTTGGCCATTCGAATGTTGGTTTCGCCTGGGTGATACAGAAGTTCATGTCCAGCTCTGTGTGGGTCGGCTACGACGATGTTCAGGTCTGGTTTGTAGAAGGGCATGTCATTGTTGCCCCCGTCCCAGACGATGATGTCCGCTTCCTTCTCTGCCTCTCTAAGAATCTCTGCGTAGTCAACTCCTGCATAGACGATTATGCCGTTGTCAATGTGCGGTTCATATTCCTCTCTCTCCTCGATTGTGCACTGGTGCTTGTCCAAATCCTCGTAGGAAGCGAAACGCTGCCAGATCTGCTTTCTCAAATCGCCATACGGCATCGGATGTCTGATGGCGGCGACCCGCAAACCCTTACTTTTCAGTATTTTCGCAACCTGCCTTGAAGTCTGACTCTTCCCTGAACCTGTTCTGACCGCGCCGACTGCAACAACAGGAACCTTCGCCTTCAACATCGTTGTTTTTGGACCCATCAGCCGAAAATCGGCGCCACTCGCCAACGCCGTAGAAGCCTTGTGCATAACATACTCATGAGAAACGTCACTATACGCGAAAACAACCTCGTCAACGTCATACTGCCTTATTAGGTCAGGTAGTTTCTCTTCCGGATAGATTGGTATGCCTTTCGGGTAACTTGGTCCTGCAAGCTCCGTCGGATACACTCGTCCCTCAATCCCGGGAATCTGCGTGGCGGTGAAGGCCACAACCTCGTAGGCGTCATTGTTTCTGAAGTAGACATTGAAGTTGTGGAAGTCTCTGCCAGCCGCGCCCATTATAATAACTTTTTTTTGCATAGGTCAATCCCTCTCCAAAACCCCGAACGACTAGGGGTTCAATACTAGCGACATCATTCCATATAAACCTTAACTTGACAAGCCTACTCCAGCAGATGTTGAACTGTTTCAGCGATGAAGTCAATTTTCTTCGGCGTAACACCGGGGTGAACGGGCAACGAGAACACCTGTTTGGCCGCTTTCTCTGTCTTCGGGAGCCGATGTTTTCCAAACTTGCGATAGTATGGCATCAGATGTATCGGCGTCGCGTAATACGCCTCTGAGGCTACTCCTTGTTCTTTTAGTCTTTCGATGATTTTGTTTCTCCGATTTTCCTTTGCGTTCTTCAGTCTAACCGTATAGAGGTACCAGCTGTGCTTGTAGCCCTTTGGTTCAGCTGGGAGCTGCAGGCTCTTCACTTTTCTGAGTTTTTCACTAAGCCTTCCTGCATTTCTTCGTCTTTTAGCCACAAATCCTGGCAGCTTCTTTAGCTGCACGAGGCCAATGGCCGCTTGGAATTCTGTCATGTGATAGTTATGACCAAGCATGATGGAAGTGTACTTCTTCTTCTCTCCGTGGGTTCTTATCAACCTCGCCTTTTCCGCAATTTCGTCGTTATTTGTTGTCAACATGCCGCCCTCGCCCGTAGTCATGTTCTTGCTTGCGTAGAAGCTCCAGCACGCGGCATCAGCGAAGGCTCCTGCAGGTTTTCCGTTGCAGGTTGCGCCGTGGGCTTGAGCAGCGTCTTCAATGATTAACAATCCATGTTTGTCTGCGATTTCCCTTATCTGCTTCACATCAGCTGGCAAACCATACAGGTCTACGGGCATTATTGCCTTGGTTTTCTCCGTTATGGCCTTTTCAACGTCACCTAGTGAGATGTTATACGTCTCCGGGTCTATGTCCACGAAGATCGGTCTCGCGCCGGTCATAACGACCGTTTCTGCCGTCGCGACAAAAGTGAAGCTTGGCAAAATCACCTCATCTCCCCTTTCCACTCCGGCTGCTGCAAGCGCCGAGTGCAAAGCGCCTGTTCCCATGTTCATGGCCACTGCATGTTTAGCTTTCACAAAACCGGCATAAGCCTTCTCGAACTCCGTAACCGTGGGACCTGCACCGAGACCAGTTGTGAGCACGCCGCTTCTCAAAACCTTGACAACAGCTTTGACTTCCTCTTCTCCTATTTGCGGAGCATTGAGTGAAATCATGCTTTCACCTTGCGAATATTGTATCTTCGCAGGATTAATAGCTTCTGCATCTGTGCCAGCTATGGGCTAGGCTTCAAGAACGCCAAGATGTCAAAACGTCACAATCCAAATTTCTAATGCGGTTCAGGAATTCAGACATTTCCCTTTCCACTTCGTCCTTTCTCTTTGCAAGGAACTCCAACTCCTCAGATATCTCTTCTAGCCACTCCTTGATGGCCAAGCTACATTCCCGCTTGCTCACCTTCATGCCTAGACTGGTATGGGAAATGTTGGTTTTTCATCAGAAAGGATAATAGACAGCTTCAACCATCAAAAACATTCGAAGCCACTTGCGGATGGTTTACACGGATGACCAGAATAGGCGTCTACGTTTGTCACTGTGGTTTAAACATTGCCGGCGTTGTTGACGTTGAGAAGGTGGCTGACTACGCCAAAGGCTTGCCGGACGTTGTAGTGGCCAGGCATTACTCTTACATGTGTTCTGAACGTGGTCAACGCATGATTCAAGACGACATAAACGCCCACAAACTTGACAGAATAATCATCGCAACATGCTCGCCGCGCATGCATGAAGAGACGTTCCGCAAGGCAGTGGCTGAGGCGGGCTTGAATCCGTATCTGGTTGAAATCGTTAACCTTCGCGAACATGTTTCGTGGCCACATGTTCATGAGCCTGAAAAGGCGACGGAGAAGGCCAAGACCCTTGTAAGGATGGGGGTTGCCCGCGCGAAGCTTCTGGAGCCTCTGGAGAAGCGCAAGGTCAGTGTTGAGAAGGATGTTTTGGTTGTCGGCGGCGGGATTGCTGGTATACAGGCTTCGCTTGATTTGGCTAATGCGGGTTTCAAGGTTTATCTTGTTGAGAAGGCTCCCAGCATTGGCGGGCGGATGGCACAGTTGGACAAGACCTTTCCAACTTTGGATTGCAGTGCGTGTATTTTGACGCCGAAGATGGTTGATGCGGCCAAGCATCCTAACGTAACGTTGCTGACGAACAGCGAAGTTGCTGACGTGAAAGGGTTTGTTGGAAATTACGAGGTCACCGTCGCCAAGAAGCCCAGATATGTGGATGAGACAAAATGTGTTGGTTGCGAGCTCTGTGTGAGCGTTTGCCCGGTTAAGGTGCCGGACAAGTTTAACGAGAATCTGACTCAAACACGTGCAATTTGCGTTTACTCTTCTCACGCCGTGCCCAAGGTTGCGATGATAAATCCGAACCACTGTCTAAGGTTGAGAACGAAGAAGAAAGAGGTTTGTGGTAAGTGCCTTCAAGTGTGCGAGACAAAAGCCATAGATTTTGAACAGAAACCGCAGAAGATTAAGCTCAAGGTTGGTGGGGTAGTCGTTGCTGTTGGTTCAGATGTCTTTGACGCTTCGGAAATGGCTGAGTTCGGTTATGGGCGGTTCAAGAATGTCATTTCCAACATCGAGTTCGAGAGAATTTCAGACGCTTCTGGGCCGACTGGAGGGAAGATTGTGTCGCCTCAATCTGGCCAGGCGCCGAAGGTTATAGTGTTCATCCAGTGTGTCGGTTCTCGTGACAAGCGTTTCCACGAGTACTGCTGCCGTGTGGGCTGTATGGTGACACTGAAACAGGCGGTTCTTGCGCGTGAGAAGCTCGGTGATGACATGGCAGTTTATGTTTGTTATATTGATCTTCGGTCTTTCGGGAAAGGGTATGAAGAGTTTTACGGCCGTGCGAGGGATTTGGACGTTAACTTCGTTGCCGGTGTTCCATCTGAGATTCACGGTGCACCTGATGGGTCCTTGTACTTTGACGTTTTTGACAAGGGAACGAACAAACTGTTGGAAATCCGCGCGGATCTTGTGGTGCTGGCGAACGGGCTTGTTCCAAGCGCTGACATTGCGAGGATTAACGAGTTGTTCCATGCTTCGAGAAGCGCGGACGGTTTTCTGTTGGAGGCCCATCCGAAGTTGCGGCCTCTTGAAAGTTCTACGGCTGGAATTTTTCTTGCTGGAGCGTGCCAGGCGCCTAAGGACATTCCTGACACTGTGGCACAGGCGAGCGGGGCGGCAGCGAAGCTTGTTGACCTGTTGTCTAGTGGGGAGATTGAGCTTGAGCCTTTGAAGGCAGTTGTGGACGAGGACTTGTGCAGTGGTTGTCGGATTTGTGAGTCTGTTTGTCCGTTTTTGGCGATTGAGATGAAGTCTAAGAAGACAGACGGCGAGGAGAAGCTTAGAGCTGAGGTTATTGAGGAAATGTGTCAGGGCTGCGGTGCTTGCTCTTCGGCTTGTCCGACCGGGGCGGTTCAAATGAAGCATTACACTGAGAAACAGGTTTTGGTTCAGGTTCAGGCGGCTTGCGCCGAGGCTGAGGATAAGGGAGGAAGCTAGGTTTTGGGTTTGACTGACTTGATGTCGATGGCCAAACCGAACTTGAAATCGCGTGAAAAGATTTTAGCGAAACTTGGCGGTAGGGAGCTTGTTAACTGTTTTCAGTGCATAAAATGCACCAGCGGATGCACTGCACTAAAGCTTTTGGAGTTGAAACCTCATGAAATAATGAAACTTGTTAACTTAGGCTTTGTAGATGAGTTGGCGTCTTCGGATATAATTTGGACCTGTGTAACGTGCCTCAAATGTTTACAGAGATGTCCGCAGAAGGCGTCGCCCTATCACGTTATGATTGCTTTGAGGAATTTGACGGTTGAGCGTGAGGCGAAGGTTCCTGAGGCGTTTATGAAGGCGGTTTCGCAGATTCTTGAAACAGGGCTGGCTGAGGCTTATCAGAAGGTTACTACGAGGAAGATGGAGGCCTGTGACCGCGAAGGCTTGAAGCTGCCCAAGATTTCTGCGCCTAAAGAGAGTTTTCAAGCTGCATTTTTGAAGGCGTTGGAGGAAAGATGAAGGTGAAGGTTGCAGTTTTCTGGGGTTGCTGTATACTGACAAGCCAATACGCTTATGAGATGTCAGTGCGTGAGCTTTTGCCGAGGTTTGGCGTTGAGCTTGTTGACTTGCGCGAGGCGCTGTGTTGTGGCGACCCAGTGAGGAGCATTAACGATTTTGCGGCTAACTACTTGTCTATTAGGATTCTGGCCTTGGCGAATCTGACGGGTCTGACAGATTTGCTTGTTCCCTGCAACAGGTGTCATTTCACGATTTCCGAGGCCAAGCGTGCTGTTGAGAGGGATGAGAAGGTTCGCGAGAAGATTGTGAGTATACTGAAGGAAGAGGGTTTGGAGTACAATTCTGACGTCAAGGTTTGGCACGTGATTGATTTGTTGCACGACTGTATTGGCTTGAAAAGTGTTGAGAACGCTGTTGTTAAAGCTTTGAAGGCTTTGAAGTTAGCCAGTCATGTTGGGTGTCAAATCATCCGTTATTCTGATTTAGGCAGGGTTGACGATGCAGAAAATCCTCGGAAAATGGACGAGCTAATCAGCGCGACGGGTGCGAAAAGCATTGATTACAATGAGAAGCTGGATTGCTGCGGTTCGCATCTGATGCTAAGTCATCCTGACACGGCGCTTTCACTTGCGGGCGGCAAGGTTAAGGCCTTGCAGAGCTTAGGTGTGGACGGCTTGGTGGTTTCTTGCCCTGATTGTGGGTTGATGTTTGATTCCAAACAGAAGGAAGCTGGAACCACGGTTGGGGCGAAGCTGAACCTGCCCGTGCTGTATCTTACGCAGTTGCTGGGTTTGGCTTTGAACATTGAACAGGAGAAACTGGGGTTGCAGCTCAATCAAAGCCCGGTTGAGCAGCTTTTATCAAAGATTTCGGCTTAACCGTTAAACAACTTTTATATTCATTGTTTTCCGTAGTTACGGTTCAAGGTGAAAAGTCATGGTTGATTTCAGTTTCACCGAGGAGCAGGAGCTTTTCAGAAGCGCCATTCGCGAATGGTGTCAGAAGAACTTGCCGCTTGAGAAGATTAGAGAGATGGACAGTAAGGGCGAGATTCCCAGGGAGATTCTGAGGAGCATGGGCGAGATGGGCTTGTTGGTTATGACTTCTCCGCAGGAGCACGGCGGAACAGGCGCGGATTGGGTTACGGCGTGCATAGCGGCGGAGGAGCTTGGTTATGCTGATGTGAGTATTGCTTTGCCTGTTTTGTGGCTCGTTGAGTCTTCTTGGGGATACGTTGTTGACCGTTACTGCAGTGAACAGGTTCGTGATGAATGCATAAGGAAGGCGTTCAAGGGCGATGCTTTCATCGGCATTGCATCAACTGAGTCGGGCGGCGGTTCTGACGTCGCAACGTTCAAATCCGCTGCCAAAAAGGTTGGGAATGACTGGATTTTGAACGGGGAGAAGATGTACATCAGTGGCACTGAGGAGGCTAAGAAGCTTGGTGGAGGTTACTTCGTTATTGCTCGGACTTCACCTGCGCCAGCAGATGCTATGCATCGTGGGATGACGGGTTTCTATCTGCCGATTAACGCTAAGGGTGTTGAGGTTAACAAGCGATTTGAGGACATGGGCAGAATGGCGATCAGCACAGGCGGGTTCAAGATGGAGAACGTGCGGGTTCCAGACGCTTACCGCATCGGCGAGGTGGACAAGGGCTTCTACCTGACGATGGAGGGCTTTGACAATGCTCGGATTTTGATTGCGGCTGTCTGCGTGGGCGTGGCTAGGCGTGCGTTGGATATTGGCATGGATTACATTAAGGAGCGGAAGGCTTTCGGCAGACCCATCGGCAAGTTTGAGGGAATTCAGTTTGAGTTGGCTGACGACTGGGCTCAGCTTGAGGCTTTGAAGAGCTTGACTTATCGGACGGCTTGGATGCAGGACAAGCGCTACAAGGAAGGCAAGTTTTCGCCTTTGGAAGTGAGCAGGATGATTGCTGCTTGCAAGCTTATTGCGCCGCACTTTGCGTTTGACGTGTTTAAGCATGCGATGATCTGGATGGGGGCTTATGGCTATACGAAGGAATGTCCGTTGGAGATGGGTTTGCGGGGGATAATGAGTTATTGCGTAGGCGCGGAAGGAGCAAGCAACATACAGAGAACGGTCATAGCAAGAGAACTACTAGGAAAAGAATACATACCCTACAAATAAACAGCACACACCGCTCTATATTTAGACTATGACTTCTTGCTAAGCGCTAGTATTTTCCTCAAGTCATCCATGAACTTATCGAACATTTTGACCTTGGCGCTTTCCTCAACCGCTCTTTCGCTCATCACATAGCTCCCGTCAGTGTCTTCCTCCACTATGGCTCTTCCTTTTTTCGCTGGAATCCTTGTAGTCAAAGTGCCATCTTCATCTGGTGTTATGAAGAATACTTTTATGTGCTCTGTAACTTTGTCTCTTGAGAGTTTGATTTTCCAATATCCTGTTTGGGCAACTCTTTCCCGTAGCGTCACCTTGCTCGATATGACTGCTACAATCTTGTAAGTCTTGGGATCATAAATCACGATATCAACATCTGGCAAATGTGAGCCAAACTCGCCATAATCAACGAGCAAATTATGTTTAACCGAACTTAACTCAAGTGGCAGGTTGTTGCTGTTGGTCTTCTCCAACTTGTTTCCATCGACTATTTTCAGTCCCAGACTCTCGACTTCATCCTTGATTATGTGAACGACAAGCTTCTCCAAGTTCTTTCCTTTGAAAGCTCTCCATGATTGTTCATGGTCTCTATTTGGAGTTGGCTTTTTCAGCCAATCTTGCTTGTGAATTTCCTTTGCTTCTCCAAGAAGTTCAGACACGTGCTTGTATGCATTATTTCCGTATGTCGCTTTCTTCTTTTCGTAGAGTGTTATCAGATCATTTAGTTTCAACAGACCACCCTTAGCAACTACGAGGATTCTACCCTACTTCTATCTCTATCATAATATGCCCATTTCACCGTTCTTTTCTTTGCTTCAATTACTGCACCGGAAGATTTTCTCATGATAAACAGATATTTGAAGCCTCGAAGGAAGAAGTTAAAACGGCGTGCCCGGCTATACCAAATGCCCGTGTTAGATGACTGTCCTCTTCGAACCACGCAAATAACATCTACGGTTTCAAAGTATTTGCTGAGTATCTCATAGACCCTAAAGCCAACTGGCGTGAATTTCTTTTTAACCCATTGATCTCCAATTAACCATGCGATGACTTTTCCAGGCTTCAGAACCCTGTGGCATTCTTTGATCACTCTTTCCAGTTCTACATAGAAATCTTCAGTCTCGCTTGAAATCTTGCCTATGCAATTGGGATTGTCGTTATACTTTATGTTGTCTCCGTAGGGTGAGTCAACGAATATCATGTCCACATGATCGTCTGGAAGAGGGATGGTCCGTGAGTCATTTTGCAGAATATCTGGTCTAGTTGGTGCAATATCATAGCAGATGACTCTGCGGCCCTCTTCGTTGCAGACATCTATGGTCGTGCCACTACCGCCCATAGGGTCTAGAACTAAATCATTAGGGTCAGTATATCTTTGGAGCAGGTTCCAAATGATGAAGGCAGGAGTAACTCCTGCGTATTTATTGTTACCTTTAGAAGTTTTTCCATAGCTTTGTCTAGGGTAGTCCCATAACGTTGTTGCTTCGAGCGTCGGCTTTTCTTCATCAAGCGAGTGCGTTGTCTTAACTGTATTTGTTCGGCCTTGTTTGAGTTGAGTCTTCTCAGGTGCCAACAGACCCCATGGTGTGTTTTCATCCGCCTGTTTTAGAGGCTCTGATTCTTGTGGTGCAAACAATCCCAATAAGCGTTGAGTCATCGATTCAGTCAACGGCTTGTGCCATTCAATGCCCAGTTTCTGGAGCATTTTCGTTGCGTTTTTGACGGTCTGAATATCGCCAAGAGGCTCAACTTCGACCTGATATGGATACTTACCTTTCCAAGCTTCAGGGGCAATGTCCCTTCGGCCATCAGATTTCGCCCGAAAGATGCCATAGAGAACGTTTGAGTCAATGTTCAGAAGAAACACAAAGTCCCCAGATTTCGTCGTCAGGGCATCATCTGCATACAACTTGCTCGTGCCAAATAGCTTTCGCTGAAGGCACTCAGGCTCCGACTTGTTTGTACATATGAAGATGTGCGCGCCTTCTCTTTCGGTCATGTATTATCTCTCATCGACTTCGCAGTTCTATCCGCTGTCTTCTTCAAGCAGGTTTTCAGTTATTAAACTTAACGAGTTTTCTCTTCAGTCTTTCACAGTAAGATAGTTGCATGTTCCTTCCAGAAATCGCTCGGATAGACGTGTTGCATTCAAGGCATGGGTTGGCTGCGAATATCGGGAAAGCGAGTTCATGAGTAAAACGATACTTTTCCATATCGGTTAGTCAGCTCCTCACCAAATCCGATACTTGAATCACTAATTCAATCTATGTGTAGGATGCGAGTAACTTCTGAGAGTAAAAATACAAGGTGCTATTGCAGCTGTTTCTTCAGAGCTTCTTTCAGTGCCGGCAATATCTCATACAGGTTACCCACTACCCTATAATCTGCAACCTCGAATATCGGCGCCTGCTCATCCTTGTTAATCGCCACAACAACCTTCGCATCCCTTATCCCAGCCACATGCTGAATCACACCCGAAATCCCACACGCAATATACAGTTTCGGCTTAACCTTGTGCCCACTCAGCCCAACCCACTCGCTGAACCACTTTCGGTCCTCCGCCAAGGGCCTCGAACACCCAACCTGCCCACGCAAGACCCCCGCCAACTCATCTAACAAAGCCCTATCTTCCTTCTTCTCCAAACCCCGCCCGCAACTGACAATGACTTCAGCATCCTCAATCCTCACATTGGAAGTTTCAAGCGGCTTCGTCTCCACAACCTCACTCTTTGCCTGCTCCGCCTTCAAATCCAACTTCACCACCTGCCCACTCCGCTTCTTCGGCTGAGGCTTCTCAAACGCTCTACTGGGCACGGTAACAATCTGTGGCTTAGTCTTGAAAGTCAACTTCGCAACCGCATTCCCACCATACGTGATTCTCTCGCCCACAAGCCTGCCCTTCTCGTCAACACCCAACCTCGAACAGTCAGGCACACATCCAACCTCAAGCCGAGTGGCGAGTCTAGCCGCCAAAGGCTTCCCATTCTTCGTCGAACCAATCAGCACAGTCTCAGGCTTATAATTCACAATCAGATTATGCAGAACACCCAAGTAGGCTTCAGCCTGAAAACGCCCAAACACAGCATTATCAACCAAGTAGACCTTGTCCGCTCCATACTTCACCAGCTCATTCGCCCAATCCGCCACATTGCTTCCAATGACAACCGCCGCAAGCTCAGCTCCAACCTTATCGGCTATTTCGCGTCCTTTGCCAAGCATCTCCAACGTCAAATCTGCATTCTCAGAAAAAACCCAAACGCCCTTGCCCTCACTCATTCCAGATCACCTTTTCACCACACCTTCTTGGATTAACGCCTTAGCCAGCTTGCCCGCAATCTCCACCGCATTCTCACCCGTAATCCTGATCCTCTTCCGCTCCGTCTTCGGCGCCAAAACCTCAACCACCTCAACCTTCGAAGCCAATCGCTCTTTATCAACACCCAAATCCGTAAGCGTCCACGTGACTATCTCTTTCTTCGAAGCCTTCATAATCATCATCAACGACGGAATCCTCGGCTGATTAATCTCCCGCGTAACCGTCACTAAAGCCGGCAACCTCGCCCTCACAGTCTCAATCGAATCTTCCAGAGTCCTCTCGCCCACAACAGCGTCACCCTCAATCGAAAGCTTCCTGACAGAAGTTATCTGCGGCAAACTCAACAACTCTCCCAATCGTGAGCCCACAAGTCCGCTGAAACTGTCCAAGGAAGACTCACCGCACAAAACCAAATCATACTCCCCAATTTTCCTAGCTGCCGCAGCCAAAATATGCGCCGTACCCAAGGTGTCAACATCCTGCAGACTCGGTTCAAACATGACGTAAGCCTTGTCAGCGCCCATCGCCAGCGCCTCTCTCAAAACCGTCTTAGCCTCTTCAGAAGCCACAGTAACCGTAACAACTTCACCTGCATTCTTCTCCTTCAGCCTAACCGCCTCTTCCAATGCATTCTTGTCAAAATCACTCATCTTCCTAGGCGCACTGGCTGTTATGAGCTGTCTCGTTGCCGGATCAATCTTCAACTGCGTAACATCAACCGCCTGTTTCAGACAAACAATTATCCTCTTCAAACCGTCTTACCCCGATTTTTAGTTAGAAAAATAAGACGACTTCAACATGATATAAATAGTTTCCTTGACGCAGCACAATCTCTAAAGCTAAATACCAGCAACTTTCTATCAAACCACGGAGCAGTCGCTGTCAATGCAGTATGAGATCACGTGCTCAGTCTGCGGAAAACCTTCAAAAAGCCTACTTGACTTCAAATGCCCACGCTGCGGCCAGCCGCTAATTGTCGGACAAAACACAAAATTCGAAACAGGACAAATCTACACGCAAAACCACAGCCTCTGGCGCTTCGCAAGATTCTTCCCATACGCAAAAGAGTCAGAAATCGTAACCCTCGGCGAAGGCTGGACACCACTAGTAAGATTCACAGACAATGTCCATTTCAAACTTGAAAACCTAAACCCAACAGGTTCCTTCAAAGACAGAGGCTCAACAACGCTAATCTCAGCTCTGCACAAGCTGGTGAAAGACGCAGAAGGCTACATTGCTGAAGACTCTTCTGGCAATGCAGGAGCCTCTATGGCTGCGTACGCTGCCCGCGGGGGACTGAAAGCAAAAATCTATGTCCCAGAAACCGTCTCGGGACCAAAACTCAACCAAATCCAATTCTACGGCGCCGAAGTCGTCAAAATCCCAGGCAGTCGAAGCAAGGTCGCAGAAGAAGCACAGAAACCTGAAAGGCGGAAGTTCTACGTTGGACACATACTTCACCCTCTATTCAGAGACGGCATAAGAAGCCTTGCGTACGAAATAGCCGAACAGTTCGGCTGGCGCGCACCTGAACAGGTTTATCTGCCTGCTTCCGCTGGAACCCTGCTGCTGGGCGTGTTAAGCGGGTTCAAACAACTAGTTGAGTCCAGCGTGATAGAAGCTATGCCATACGTAGTTGCTTGTCAAACAAGCCAAGTTTCCCCGCTGTATCACCGTTTGAAGAATTTGGATTATCATCCGCCCGAAAAAATAACTTCCATCGCCGACGCTCTGGTAAGCGTAAATCCTCCACTCTTAGACCTTATGATCAAACAGCTGAAGGAAGCAAAAGGCGACGCCGTCATGGTTGAGGAAGATGAGATACGAGATGCTTTCAAAGAACTCGCGAGGAAAGGCTTCTTTGTCGAGCCCAGCTCGGCAGTTGCCTATGCAGGCTATAGGAAACAACTTGAATTGAAAGAGGCATCAAAGAAAGATCAGACCGTCATAGTTTTGACTGGGTCTGGTTTGAAAACAACGCTCAAACCAAGCTGGCACCCATTTTCTGGAGATTCACGGTGCAGAATCTAACTTTCAGCTCACTAATTTAGAAAAACTTATATTGTAAGGTTGTTTTCATTGTGAACGCACGAAAGGAGGTTTGTTTGAGTTTGTCGTCACCATCAACATCGGCTGGCGGAGTGCCAGTTTTAGTCTTAAAAGAAGGTTCAAACCGTTCAAGGGGAAAGGAAGCGCAGCACACGAACATAATGGCTGCGAAAATAGTGGCTGAAACCGTCAAGAGCTCTTTGGGGCCGAAAGGCATGGACAAAATGCTTGTCGACAGCTTCGGCGATGTGACCATAACGAGCGACGGACGCACCATACTGGACGAGATGGACATTCAACATCCAGCGGCCAAAATGATGGTTGAAGTAGCCAAAACCCAGGACAACGAAGCCGGAGACGGGACCACAACCGCCGTGATAATAGCCGGAGAACTGCTGAACAAGGCAGAGGAGCTCATTGAGAAAAACGTTCACCCAACAATCATAATTGACGGCTACAAGAAAGCCCAAGAAAAGGCGCTTGAAATCTTGGAGAAAATGGCGATCCCCGTTGACCTTAACACGCAGGAATACGTGAAGAAAGTCGCAATGACTTCCATGGCAAGCAAACTCGTGGCTGAACATAGGGAATACTTGGCTGACTTAGCAGTTAAGTCAATTCTCGAAGTGGCAGAAAAGCAAGGAGACTCATACAAGGTCGATGTGGACGATGTCAAAGTTGAAAAGAAGCCAGGCGAATCAACAAGAGACACCAAGCTCATCCAAGGCATAGTCTTGGACAAGGACGTTGCCCATTCAGGCATGCCAAAACGTATGGAAAAAGCCAAAATAGCCCTGCTCGACTGCCCGCTTGAAATTGAGAAGACCGAGTTCGACGCCAAAATCAACATCGAAAGCCCAGAACAGATGGAAGGTTTCCTAAAACAGGAGGAAGGAATGCTGCGCGAAATGGTTGACAAGATAGTCGCAGCAGGCGCAAACGTTGTACTATGCGAGAAAGGCCTTGACGACATGGTTCAGCACTTCTTGGCAAGAAAGGAAATACTTGCCGTTCGAAGAATCAAAAAGTCCGACATGGAAAAACTCGCCAAAGCCACAGGCGGGAAAATAGTCACCAATCTTGACGCCATAAGCTCAGAGGATTTGGGCTACGCGAACCTAGTTGAAGAACGCAAAATAGGCGACGATAAAATGACTTTTGTAGAAGGCTGTAGGCACCCGCGCGCTGTCACAATTTTGATAAGAGGTGGAACGACGCGAATAGTAGACGAAGCCGAACGTTCACTTCACGACGCTCTGTGCGTAGTCCGAGACGTAGTTGAAGAACCGAAAGTAGTCGCTGGAGGCGGCTCACCAGAGCTTGAAGTTTCACGCATGCTCAGAAAATATGCGGAAACCCTGCCAGGAAGAGAACAACTTGCGGTAAGGGGTTTCGCAGAAGCCCTCGAGGCTGTTCCAATGACGCTGACAGAAAACGCTGGGCTGGATCCAATTGACATATTGTCTGAACTGAGAGCAAGACATGAGAAAGGCGAAAAATGGGCAGGAATAGAAGTCCACGACGGCAAAGTCGAAGACATGGCCGAAGCCGGAGTGTTCGAGCCGCTGGCCGTCAAGAAACAGATAATGAAGTCGGCAACTGAGGCTTCGACGATGATTCTGAAAATCGACGACGTGATCGCAGCTGGCAAAACGAAAGGTCCTCCAATGCCGCCAGGAGGAGGCATGCCTCCAGGTGCCGGATATCCAGGCGCTGGAGAGTATTAGAACACGTCGGGGAAAGAGAAGGTTCTGATCGGTCCGCCCAAAGTGACACGTTTCGAAAAGGCAAGAATAGTGGGGGCCAGAGCGCTGCAGATTTCCATGGGCGCTCCCATACTCGTCGACATTTCTGGAGGCATTTCAAGCCCAATAGACATTGCTTTGAAGGAGCTTGAGGTGGGCGTTCTGCCGATGACTATCAGGCGGACGTTGCCAGACGGCACTTACCAGGACATTCCGTTGAAGTGGCTTCTGAAAGAATCCTGAGCATTTTCCAAATTTCATTTTTTCTTCTAGCTTTTCTAGAATGGTGGTGGAGGCGGCGGAGGAACACGCTGTTGCTGTTCTCTACCGAACATCGAATAATAGTAGACCGCCAGTGATATTGGAAGGATAGGTTCGACAAAAGCTGATATGATGCTGCTTGCCAACCATCTGAAGATTCCGAATGGGACTGTCATAAGGCTTCCTACGAAAGATATGAGTCCAACTATCAGCATTATTATCAAGAGCAACGTGAAGGTCTTGAGCCAGCGTCCGCTGACGAGTTTTCTGCTTCTTGACAGGCTGCCGAAGGCTCCGGCATTTTCAATCATGATTGCAGGAACATTGAGGGAAAACATTATGGCAAGTATTATCCCTGGTATTATCAACGCGATAAAACCTACTCCCACTAGTATAACATAGATGAGTCCAGCCACCAACAGTAAGGGAAGCTTGGTTACAGCCGAACTGAAGGCGTTCCCGAGGTCCACAGTGCCTTTTTCTATAGAGTCTGACGCACACTTGACAACGACTCCGCTTGCTATCGTGCCCACTATCCATGACAATGTCCCTACAGCGAATACCATAATTAACAATCCTGGCATATAGGTGGAAAGCCAATTCAATACCTCTTGTTGTGAAGCTCCCGTATCAAGCGGTGGTATGTGTAAGACGTAATCAGAGAGGAACGCGCCAAAAACCCCTGAAACCACTGCTGCAATAATCATCGGCGCAAAGAACGCGGCGAAATTTCTGAAGTAAAGGTCAAACGTCCATGTCAAAGTTTCGTCAATTGACAATTCGCGAGAGGGTTTTTGAACATTCACTGACAATCACCGTTTGTTCTGTTTTCGCCTTTCTCCTATTAAGACTTGCGAATGGATGTTGATGTCACTTTTTGCATCGGCTTTTTAGGTTCTCTTTTGCAGTGTCGAGAGTTTTTCTGATTTTCGTCCAATGAGCTCCTTGCCAGTAGATTTGCCTGCATTTCGGGCATTGCCAGAACTCGCTGTAGTTGGTGAACGTGTTCTTCTGAACCTTGTGGCTTACTTTTTCTTTTGATATCAGTTTCACTCTGGCATTGCATTTTGGGCATCTCGACGTTGCCATGTCTATGTCCAGCGGGATGTTGAATCTTTTGGCGAGTTCTGCAAGTCTTTCCCCTTCTGTCTCTCCTTCCAAGTACAAGGCGTCAATTCCCTTTGCAGTAGCTTGCTGATAGAGCGCCAAGTCTCTCGTCAGCAGTGCCCTTTTTGCCTTTTTAGCAATCATCAACAACTGTGCATCATCGAATTTGACTGAGTATTTCACATCTTGCCCTAGCATTCGAAGCCAACGGGTCAGTTTTCCAAGCATTCCGTCGGCGACAAACTTCAAAAGCTACTCTCTCCTGATGATATCTCCACTTCCAGCTTGAGCGACGATTTCCCCATTGTCCATGACGAGTTGACCAGCAACGAACGTTTTAATGGGCTTTCCTTCTACAGTCCGTCCGTCAAACGGTGAGTACTTTGCTTTTGAATGGAACTTCGACGAGTCAATCTTGCCTCTTTTGCTTAGGTCTACGACGGTGATGTCCGCGATATTTCCCTCTTCTAAAGTGCCTCTGCCTTTGAGTTTGAATATTTCAGCTGGTTTTTCAGACATTAACCTGATTATGTCGCCTATGAAAAGAGTTCCTCTCTTAGCCTCTGTAAGCAGCAGTGGAAGGGTTGTCTCCAGTCCCGCTATGCCAACTTTGACGTCCCAGACCTTTTCGCTCTTCTTCTCATCCAAGGTGTGTGGTGCATGGTCGGAGCCTATGGTGTCGACCCAGCCCTTTCTTATGCCAGTCCAGAGGGCGTCAATCTGGGCTTTTTCGCGGATTGGTGGCATTGTCAGCGCCAACGTTCCGACTCGCTTGAACTCTTCGCTTGACAGGAGCAGGTGATGTGGCGTTGTTTCGCAGGTTACTTGCATCCCTGCTTTCTTTGCTTCTGTTATTGCCCTCAGTCCCTTTCCGGTGCTGACATGGCAGAAGTGTATGTGGGTTTTGCTTTGCTTAGCAGTGTTCAGGAGACGTTTGACAGCCTTCACTTCAACCTCCTCAGAGTGAGCCTCAAGAAACGCTCTGATATCATTTCGGCCAGCATGTTTCAATCTGTCTTCTGCACTTTTGATCGAGGCTTTATCCTCGGCGTGGACAGCTACTGGTACTTGCAGTTTTTTTGCGATTTTGAATGCTTCAGACAGGACGTTGTTATTATTAATGTTCAAGCCGCCAACCTGCTCAGCCATGAAGAGCTTGAAAGCCACTGCGCCTTCCTTAACGATTCTCCTAATGTCTTGCATGTTTGTTGGGAATTCGGAGTAAAAACCAACGTTGATTAAGATTCTGTCTTTTGCGATGCTCATGCGATTTCTGAGAGTTTCAGCACTCATGGTTACTGGGTTGTTGTTGGGCATGTCAAGAACTGTTGTTATTCCGCCTGCTGCGGCTGCCGCTGTTCCGCTGTAGAAATCTTCCTTGTACGCTTTTCCTTCGTCTCGAAGGTGAACGTGAGCATCTATCAAGCCTGGCAGCACAAGCAAGCCTTTCATGTCGAGTTTTCTGTCTGCCTTTGGCATGTTTGATTCTTTGCCTATCTTGAAGATTTTGCCTTGGTTTACGGCCAGGCTGCAGTCCGTTATTTGCCTGTTTATGTAGGCTTTCGCGTTGCTCAGCACTAGGTCAACAGTCAAGTTGGTGCCTCTCTCTGAGCTGAATAGCGTAATGCGGACTGTTAAAAGCTTACTCTATTACTTTGAAGAAGTCTCTCTCCGTTATCATTCCCACAAGTCTTTCATTCTTCACAACGGGCACCGCGCCAATGTCTTTCTCCTGCATTATCTTTGCCGCCTGACCGACGTCTGCGTCTGGTCCGATTGTTGAAACTCCTTTCGTGGCTATTTCAAGCGCTGGCGTGTTCAAGACTTGTATTATGGTTCCAGACCGCAGGTGTTTGAAAACTTCTCCTGAGCCGAAGAACCGTATGATGTCCATGGAAGTTATGATTCCCACAACCTTGCCGTCAGCAACTATTGGTAGTCTTCGGAAACCCTGCGTGGCCATTGTTTTTTCAGCCTCAAATATCGTTGTTCTAGGAAGAGCAGTTACCACCGTTTCCGACATTAGCTGGGCAACACTAACACCGCTTATTCTGTCCGCGAACAATATTGCAATGTCCCGCTCTGTAACGATTCCCCTCGCACGGTTTTCGTCGTCAACCACTGGCAAGCCGCCGAGGTTTTTTTCTTTCATCAACTCTATTGCGTCGCTTATCTTCGCAGCAACATTGATTGAAACAACTTGCTGCGTCATCACGAGCTTTATGGGTTCATTTATGGCCTTGAAAAAGTTACCGCCGAACTTCTGCTGGATTATCTCAAACTTCTTTCCACCGCCGAGATAGTTGATTACGTCCGTAGCAGTAATGATTCCTTCCAGAAACTTCGTTCCAGGGTTGGCTATTGGTATGCGGCGGAATCCTTTCTGGCACATTATCTGTATCGCGTCCTGAATTGGCGTAGTAGGAGCCATTGTGACAACAGGGGTCTTCGCAATCTGCATTATCTCTCCCTCACGTTTCTTCGAAGGATGCGCCTTGAAGGAGAGCTGCCCCTTTTCTCTTAACGTCCTTCTAAATCCTTCTTTGCTCACTCATTTCCCTCTCACTTAATCAGTAACCTGACAATGTCCTCACGGTCAACTATGCCGACCAGCTTGCCCTTTGCGTCCCTAACAGGGATTCTTCCAACGTTTCTCTCAACCATAATTTTGGCAGCGTCAGCAACCGTTGCCGAAGGTTTCAGAGTCAAGGCAGGCGTCTTCATTATCGAGGAGATCTTCACGGATGATCGGAAACGACCCTTCTTGGATTCGAACGTTGGAAAGGCTGTTCCATGTTCAAGCAAATCTTTTTGCGAAATGATTCCTACCAATTTGTCCTTTTTCACGACTGGCAATCCAGCGAAGGACTTGGTCTGCATTAAGCGCCAGACGTTGTCAACTTCATCGTGCGTTGTACAAGCCACTACGTCTTTGGACATTATTTCTGAAACTGGTTTCGACAGCCTCTCCGAGCTTGTTTTCAGTGACGCTCTGATAAAATCTTCTAGACTCAAAACTCCTCGGTAGGTCGCGTCGTGGGCTGAGCTGACGACAGGTGCATACCACGCGCTATGTCGGATCATTTCTCTGATGGTTGAAAGGGCGTCACCTTCCATCGATGCGACGTATTTGGGTTGGGTCATCACGCCTTTTACTCGCATGGACGAGACGGAGGACGAAATAGTCATTATGTCGCGGCGCGAGATTTTTCCCAAAAGCCTCTTGTTCTTGTCTGTCACGGGCAGGATTCTTAACGCAAAATCTCGGATTACGGCGCGGGCTCTTGTGGCAAGGTCGTCATCATAAATGAAAGGGTGTTTCTCGTCAGCGATTTCTTTAACACGCAAGTGATCTCCTCTCATTCCTCGCTTCCCAGTTCAGCCTTGCAGTCTTCGCAAAGGTATTCTCCATTAACTTCCTGCAGGTTTTCAGACCATGTTCCACAGTGGTCGCAATGGCCGGCCAGAGGTCCAGATTCCTCCTTAGCCGTTTCCGCTCTGTTCTGCCCCTCTATCAGCGCCTTTTCTTGGATGATCTCTATCAGTTCAGGCATTACTGCCAAGACATCTTTGCTTGAGACGAGCCCGATGAGGTTTCCTTTGTACACTACGCCTAGTCGTCTGATGTTGAGTCTGCTCATCTTTCTGGCTGCTTCGCTTATGGTTTCGTCAGGCTCTATCGTGATCAAAGGTGAGGTCATGACTTCCTCGGCTTTTACAGAGTCCGGTTTAGCATTCTTACTCAAGACCCTGACAACAAGATCTCTCTCGGTCAATATTCCCAGAGGCTTTCCTTCTTTACCTGTGACTATTATGCAGCCCAAATCGTTTTTGTCCATGAGTTCTGCCACCTTGTTTGCAGGTGCATTTTCGTTAATGGTCACAACTGGGCTGCTCATAACGTCCTTGACGAGCATTCTGGACCTCAAACCAATGTCTGCCATGGTCATCAACCAACGCCGATAACATAAGCCTCTTGGGGCTTAACTTCATTCAACTCAAAACAAGCATCACGCATTTAAGATTTGTTATGTTCCAATTTCACATACTGCTTTTTGAATAGGTTAAATCTTATTAGCACAAGTCGAACAGAGCATCTAGTTCAGTGAGGAAGACAAAATGTTGAAGACAAACGTCGACAAACTCGTGAAAATCTCCGTCTTCGGCGAGGTAGTGAGCCCTGTCATCGGAAGATCCGTCTACGACATTTCAGCTGAAGGAGTTCCGATGGTTCTGCCAGGCGTCGGCGGAATCACCTATAACATCAGAGTCGGCGACCCAGCCTGCGGATGGGAAGCAGATCATGTTGAACCCGGCGTGAGCGTGGAAAACAAGGAGAATGACCCACGGTTCGGGCAAGGCGCAAACGCAGCTTTCAACGTGCTTTCGTGTGTCGGAAACGAAGCAGTGGTTGTGACGGGCGAAGCCAAAGGTGCAAAGGGGGCTGTGACGGGTAAGCACGGTGGAATAGAACACGTGCTCGTGGATTTTCAGCAAGAGACTCTTGAGAAACTGATGCTCGGCGACAAGGTGCTTGTGAAAGCTTTCGGCGTCGGTTTGAAGCTTCCGGATTTTCCGCAGATAGTAGTGATGAATATGGACCCGCGCTTTCTCAAAGCCTTGAACCCGAAACCGCAAGGTGACAAGCTCGAAGTTCCTGTCACACACATTGTTCCAGCAGCGACGATGGGTTCAGGTTTGGGGACGAACCACACGTACTCAGGAGATTATGACATCCAACTTTTCGACAAAGGCGTGATAAAGAAGTACGGGCTTGAGGACTTGAGACTTGGCGACGTGGTGGCAATCATGGACGCAGACCACTCTTTCGGAAGAATCTACAAGCAAGGCGCAGTATCAGTCGGCATAGTCGTACACACAAACTGTGTGACTTCGGGACATGGGCCAGGCGTAACGACGCTGTTCACATCATCAAAAGGAAAGATCGTCCCGAAAATTGATGCAAAAGCCAACATTGCCACGCTTCTCAAGCTGAGAACAGATATATAAAGCAGACACCACTTACATTCTGTCAAAAACCAAGGAGTAATAAGAGAATTGCCGTTTAAGCGGAAAAGCCGCGGAAGGTCAAAAGGCAGCAAAGGCAGCAGTGGCGTAGTTCAATGCGCTAGTTGCGGGCAACTGGTGCCTCGCGACAAGGCAAAGAAGTCCACACGCCGAGTTTCCTTCGTTGATTCACAGTTGGCCAGAGAGCTTCGCCAGAAAGGCACGTACATTGCCTCTTCTTTCGACACGAAATACTACTGCGTGTCATGCGCTGTACACCGAGGAATTGTGAAGGTTCGAGCCGAGAAAGAGCGGCGTATGCGTCCGAGAAGGCGGTTCTAGTTTCCTGACTTTTTCTTCAGTTTACCATAAACGTATAGTCCTCTCTGTAAAACGGTCAAGTTTGACAGTATCGCTATCAATATTATGCCTACGTTCATTGCTGTGGTCGGTTGCCAAAAAACTGCTGCAATGCTTGCAGCGGCTAGCATGATTATGCGTTCAGCTCTTTCAACCAAACCAACCGATTCCATCTTTATTCCAGCGGCTTCCGCCCTTGCACGTGCGTAGCTTACAAGTAAGGAGCCGACTAAAGCCGTTAAACCCCAAAATGGGTTGCACAACCCGCCCACTATTATGCCAGCATAAACTGCTGCATCCGCGTACCTGTCCAGTAAAGAGTCCAAAAAACCGCCGAACGCTGTTGTTTCTTGATAAAGCCTAGCTAGCACTCCATCCAAGGCATCGCAAAAACCTGAAAGCAGAAGCATTACGGTTGCAAGTAAAATGTATAATTTTTGGGTTTGCCACGTTCCGTATGCCCAATATGCGAAGGCTGAGAGAAAAGCCAAGGCTACGCCTATAACGCTTATCATGTTAGGCGTTAACCCTATTCTGTGGGCGGCTTTTGCTTCGACTGTGAGGGCTTGTTGAACTTTCTGCTTCAGTCTCGTCAACATCGGCTGCTTTCTCCAGCAATTTTATTTAAGTCAAGAGTATGTAAAAGACTGTCTGCTGTTAAAAGGTGTTTGGAAATGATAAGCATCATGACTGTTAAGGTTAACGGCAAAGCATGCTTAGGAATGAGAGCGGAACTTCCTGATTCTCCGCCGCTGCTCCTGATAATCGCTGAAAAAGGCTTCGTAATGTGCGGCTTCCTGAACATAGATGCAGCTGAAAAACTAGACGTGGCCGCAGCAGTGGTCAGCGGAGTGAAAACCTTCGAAGATGTGCTGAACGCGCAAATCAAAACCATGACATCTAAAGCTAAAGGCTTCGGCGTCGAAGCAGGCATGAAAGGAGCTGAAGCCCTGAAGCGAATGTTCTGAAAGCTCTAGCTCTCTGCTTGAATAATCCCTCCTTTGTATAGATTGAACTTGGCTTCGGAACCTGCGGTTGAAAGCCTATTTTGCCCCGGCATATTTCCGTATTGACGTATCTGACTGTAGCTCTCTAGGGTTTGCTCGTGAGGCTTGCAGAGTTTTCTGCAACAAGTAACTTTTAGAACCGCATATATGAGATATATATAAGCACGGAACAAGAAGCAATGCTGGCAGGAGCATTTGGACTTGCCTAGGAAGGAACTCTCAACTGCAGTTGCTTCGGAAGTGACAGTTTGCACAAAATGCCAGCTCTGGAAGACCCGTAAGAACGCGGTTCCTGGAGAGGGCGGCGCAAGAAGCAAGATCATGTTTGTCGGCGAAGCGCCCGGCCGCTCAGAAGACGCCCAAGGGAGACCCTTCGTCGGCGCGGCTGGCAAGTTCCTCGACGAATTGCTGTCCGAGATTGGGGTTCCAAGAGAAGATGTCTTCATCACTAACGTTGTGAAGTGTAGGCCTCCAGGAAACCGAGCGCCAAAATCCTTGGAGGTTCAGGCTTGCACACCGTATCTGGATAGGCAGATGCGAATCATTAAACCTAAATTCATCGTTACGCTTGGAAACCACGCCACAGCCTACATTTTCTCGAAAGCCAAGCTACCCTTTAGTGGCATAACACTGGTTCACGGAAAACCTCACAAGGCAACGATTCTAAGCATGAAAGTGATTGTTTTTCCAATGTTTCACCCTGCCACAGCCCTTTACAACCCGAAATACAAAGCAATTTTGCGGCAAGATTTTCAGTCGTTGAAAGATGAGGTTGAGAGGACATTTCATTCTAGGAAGAGCTAGATTTCGACTTCGAAAATGCATTTGCCCTTGCCCATGGTTCGCGTTTGGAGGATACGATACTGTGCCTTTGGATTGAGAGCTTGTGCTATACCCTTTTCCGCTTGTCCAATCGCGATGCACAGTTTCGGGGTGAAGTACTTCTTCCAAGCGCACTCGCTGCAATGATAGATGATTCTTCGATCACTCTTCTCGGTAACCTTTGCTTTCATGCCGAAAACCCTGTGTTCAAGGTCCATGGCAACGGCAACGTCCTCAATGCTACTTCCTAACTTGAACTCCTCCTTCAAGTCTTCGCCGAAATCAAATCCGACCCTGTAAGCGGCGTCAGCCAACGCTTTGGTCGAGTCGCCTGCGCCTTCACTTTTCTCCAGCTCGTTGCCGATGGCTCCGTACAGCTTTCCTAAGCCTTTCAAGACGAGCCTCCACTTCGCTGAAGAAGGAATGTATTTTCTGGCGACGTTCTTTTTCCAACTCAAACTGGTCCGCACTCTTTCCTAGGCGCTAATTTTCGGCGGAGGTCGAACAGGTTTCCCGAGTTTTCGTCTTAGCGCAATACGGTACAATTTTCTCAAGGTTTTAACAAGTTGCTCAATTGTCGGCAGTGCTGAATAAATGAGTGGAATTTGGTCATACTCTGCGAGTTTTATCGAGTATTCGTCAGGCCTCGCACCCTGAAAAACTACGACGCGCGGCTTCAAACTGCTAACCCGCACAATCATCATTGGTAAGCTTCCGTCCACGACGTTTGTGAAAATCAATGCTCGATCGGTCGTGGCGCCGAAGACCTGAGAATACTCCAGCCCTGAAAGTGTTTCAACGGCTTTCTTGCTGTCGACAACCGTATAGCCCAAGACTTCCTTGACAAACTTGTCACGGCACGCCACGATTTCTCCTTTAATTGCTTTGCATAGATATTCCACGTGCACAGGAATAGGAAACTCGCGGAGGTCGAGGACAGCTGTGCTCGGCGAACTTGTCAGTCTGGCGAATTCGCGGATGAAGCGACTTCCGCGGTCCTCATCAATCTTCAAGAGCGCCCATACGAACCTTCTGACAAACCTTGTGCCTGGGCTTTTGCGCCTTTCGCTCTCGTAGTCACTGACGATGGATGATGAGACGACCATTTTCTCTGAAAGGCTCATCTGTGAAACTGCAAAGAGTTCACGCCACTTGCGCATGGTTGCCCCTGGCTTGCTTGATAGTACAATCTCGCCAGCAATTCTTCTTGCCAGAACTTCTCGAACACTCGGAGACACAGACACGTAGATGCGACCTTTCCATTCCGCTAAACTTCCCTAAAGAACAACATGCAGTATAAAAACCTATACATCCCGTCCAAGCAACATCGTTAGACAAGGAAAATCAGGAAAATCCCGATTACGATGATTATCGAGCCCAGAGTATTCTTGGCTGTGACCTTCTCGTGCAACAGTATGATGCCAGTCAATGTCGAGAACAAAGGTGTTGTCGAAGAGATCGGAACGGCACGAGACTCTAAGGTTTCTACAAAACTGTAAGACAGGAAGAACCATCCTAACCCAAGGGCGACAATTCCGCCGGCGATCAGCGTAGCCACAGTTTTCCCGTTCATCTTCAGAAAACCTAGTCCTCTGTCCAAGATAGGCGAGACCGCGAAAAATGAAACTGCAATGGCCATCACTCTGACTACATTAATAGCCAAAGCGTGACCTAAGTCAGGGGTTACCTTCACAGCCATATCAATCATCGCTATGCTGACCGACCACACTATAGCAGTCGCCAATGCCAAAGCCAAACCCTTCTGGAGAGTGCGCTTCTGCGACTCTGCCAAGTGCGTCTGCCCGCCTTGACTCAGCAGCCATATCCCAAGAACTATGATGATCGCTCCTAGAACGACTGGAAGAGTGACAGCTTCACCGGCTAAGAAGACTGCCCACAAGAGATTGAACAGGGGATAGGTGCACGTGATGGGTACAGCCCTTGCAACCCCCACATCTTTCAGGCTCATCATGTAAAGAGTGTCGCCAACGCCCAAACCGATGACGCCGCTGACGCATGCCAAGACAATCACATTCTGTGGCAGATTCATCATTACTTCAGCCTTGCCGAGGGCTACTACAAGCGCAAGCAAAACAGCTGCAGTGCACGTGAGGCGAACGATGTTCGCCGAAACAGGTTTTGCCTGCATCAGCGCTTTTTTGTAAAGCACGGCTGACACCGTCCAGCTGATCGCGGCACCTAGAGCCGAGAGCTCGCCCATCATATTTCCACACAGTTTTTTGGCAGTACTTGAGGATAAGATGTTGTCTGAAACTGTTAAATATCTAACGCCTGCCTACGCATGCCTAGGAAGTGCAGGAAACGTGGAAATAGACGTGAAATGGGATTCTGTAGTTTCAACGATGTTCCGAAAGCTCGCCCTTTGCGTCGGAACAATGAGTGGGGTTTGCGTAGAGAAGGATAATGAGCATATTCAACAACTCAGGAGAGACGTTTATGGACAGATGAGAGCGAAATATGCTGTTGAAACTTTGAAAGACAATCCGACAGTCAGAGCGTACAGAGACTTCTACTGGAAACTTGGCACCGACCCCACGAAAACGAGGCCTTCGGGTGAAGCGCTGTTGCGAAGGGTTTTGAACGGAAACAAACTTCCAATAATATCCACTGCCGTTGACGCATATAATCTGGCTTCGATGAAAACTATAATTCCAATAAGCGGGTTTGACGGAGACCGCTTGGAGCCGCCGTTTCAAGTACGCTTTGCAAGAAACGATGAGGTTTTCGCTGGAATAGGCATGGCAAAGCCTGTGCCATTGATGGACAAAATGCTGGTTTTGACAGATGAGAAACGGGTGTTGTGCATTTATCCTTACCGCGACTGCGGCTGCACAAAAATAGGGTTGCAGACGCAAAACGTCGTTATAGTTGCGTATGGGACCCCAGAAATAGCTGAAGAGCAGCTGAAAGAGGCAGTTAATACAACTCTCGCGAACATCAAACAGGTTTCAGGTGGAGAGATTGAAATGACAAAAGTTTTTAGCTCCGCGCTCAAATAGAAAGGGGCGCTTGACTATGTCTTTCCGTGCCAAAATCGAACTGACTGCGAGAGAGAAGGAATCAAGCATTGTTTTGGCCCTTGACTTTCCCTTTGAAAAGCCCGAAAACCGCAATGTTCTCTTCGCCAAGGCAGAACGTGTTCTGGAAGATGTGCATCCGTATATTTGCGCTGTTAAATTCAATCATCACCTAGTTCTCCCGCTGGGCACGTTTGACGGAGTTCAAAAGCTTGTCACAAAGGCTCACGACAAGGGACTGATGGCCATAATGGACTGCAAAGTTAACGACATTGGCGCCACAAACCAAGCCATCGCAGAATACTACTATGCTGCAGGTTTTGACGCATTGATCGCTAACCCCTTCATCGGCTGGGAGGAAGGTCTGAAGCCGATCTTCGAAGTTGCGCACAAACTGCAGCGCGGCGTGATTCTGCTCGTCTACATGAGTCACAAGGGCGCGACTGAAGGCTACGGACAGACCGTAATTGACGCTGAAACCGGCAGTGAGATGCTCCAATATGTTTCATTCGCAAAAAAAGCCCTAAAATACAGTGCAGACGGAGCAGTTGTAGGTGCAACATACCCCGAAAAGATAGTGGAGGTGCATGAAATACTGCATGAGAAAGTGCCGATATTCTCACCCGGAATAGGTGCTCAAGGCGGAGAAATAGCAGCCGCTCTAAAAGCCGGGTCTCGGTACCTCATCGTTGGCCGCGCAATATCACAAGCTGAAAACTCCGCAGAAGCAGCGAAGGAAATTCGTGACATTGCTTGGTCCGCGAAATAGTCCTTTAGCGAAGTTGTCGAAATGCACAGGTTCTATTTGACTTCTTTCTGCAGCAAAATGGAATATCCTTTGACCCAATTCCTACGATAATAACTCGTAAACACACTCTCTTCAAAGCTGAGCATTCGGAACACTCTGAGAAGACGGCATAATTCGCCGCGACTAAAATGGTGCGCTGAATGCAGAACTCTTCCAGACTCATCCTTGACTGTGAATGTGCCTGTTTCGCCCGTGATCTTACGATCCTCTCTGTATCTTCTCGCATAGACAGGGTTCGTCCACGTACGGACAAACTCCTCTATGAAGACGTAACCCAATGGCTTCAGAACCCTGTAGACTTCGTCAATTATCTTGGGTCTCTCAGATTTTGGGACGAGTGTAAGGAGACCTAGCATCGCGACTGCGTCAAAGGAGGAGTCTAGGAAGCACAAGTTACGAGCGTCATTAACTAGGAAGGGCACTTCTCCATTGATGCCTAGTGCCTTTTCCTCTTCCAAAGCCAGTCTTATCTGTTCCGCGTCAACATCAACGCCAATAACACTGTAACCGTTCTCATGCAAGAAGAAGCAAGCTCTACCGTAACCACAACCAACATCTAGAAGGCTCTTTGCTGACTTGTTCCTGAGAAAATTGGCAAGCCTTGCAGGCAATGGAATCGTGTACTGCTTCCTATTGCCGCAAGACTTCATCTTCCGCGTCTTTCCCAGAGCTCTTTCTTCAGCAAATCTCTAACTGACGACCTGATCGCAGAGCTTCGGCTCGGGTACATGTTCGCTCTCACAAGCTCGTCTAACCCTTCCAAATAAGCTTCAGGCAACAACACTGTTACAAGCTTCACACCGTCTTCCCCCAGACATGTTATGCATATAACATGCGCCGAATATAAAATTTAACTCAAACTCTAACACTCAAACCTGCTCTTTCGCAGACCGAACCTCTCTCATCGTGTTCTGAAACGTCTTATACACGTCCTCTACGTGAAGAGTCTTCTGTCTTATGCCTTCCTGAACCATGCCTGCTGCAACCAGCGCCGAGCCAACTATGTCACTTATGGTAGGGTCAGGGAAGGCGATTAATGCCAGACCGACTTTTATGAGCACTGACCTCTTTCCTTTTCGCCACAGCTGCTTCGTTTCCTTGGCATGACGACTTGTTGCCTTTAAGGCTTCTGTCAAGTCAGCATAGCTTTCGCTTAGTTCATTCAAGACATCAGCCATGGCCTTCGCGTCGTCGCTCTTCATTCAGTCAGCACTCAACTCTTTTAGTTATAGACGCGTTAGCAAAAAAGTTTTGTCTCGAAATCGTCGCACAGGCGCCTCTGTTTTTGGGGAAGGGCGCAGACTTTTTGGAATGTAGGTGGAAATATCCCGTCTCAGTCTGAAGTGTTTTTGTCGTCAATGGTAAAAACATTGTAAGATGAAAAGCTGAAATGTCCAACACGCTATCATCTTAAAAGGTGAACGTTTTACAACCAGGTGGCGGGCAGGCGCGTTTCAGCAAACACATAAATTATAAAACCGTAAAACAACTAACAGTTCAGAAAGGTTGTGACCGCGTTGGAAACGTTTGACCCCAAAAAGTTTGTCGAAACCGAAATTGAAAAAACAAGAAAGAGCATCGGAAACGAAAAGACTCTGGTCGCCGTTTCTGGCGGAGTCGACAGCACCACGTGCGCGGTGTTGACACACAAGGCAATAGGCGAAAACCTTTCCTGCGTCATACTTGATGATGCTTTTATGCGTGAAGGCGAACCCGAACGCGTGGCTGAAACTCTGGCAAAGCCTCCTCTTAGAGTACCTATGAAGATAGTCAATGTCAGAGAGCGTTTTCTTGAGGCCATGAAGGGTCTAAGGGACGCTGAAGAGAAGCGCAAGGTGTTCCGTGAAACGTTCTATCAAGCTCTAGGCGAGACAGCCAAGAACGAGGGCTGCAAGATTCTTGTTCAAGGCACAATTCGCGCGGACATCATGGAAACCGTGGGAGGCGTGAAGACACAGCACAACGTTCTAGAACAGATGGGCATAAATCCAATGGAACGCTTCGGCTTCAAAGTTGTAGAGCCACTTGTTACCCTGTTCAAAGAACAGGTGAGAATGGTTGCAAGACATCTAGGTCTGCCCTCAGAATTTTCTGAACGGCAACCGTTCCCGGGTCCAGGCATGTCCGTGCGCGTGGTTGGGGAGATTCGCCGCGACAAATTGGACACGTTAAAGAAAGCTACAACCATTGCTGAGCATGAACTTGCCCAGCATAAGCCGAGCCAATACTTTGCAGTGATCGTTGATAATGAGGAGGCTTCGCAGCCGTCTAAGGTCCTTCAAATTCAGGAAAGCGTGGCGCGTCTTCTCAATGTTCCTTCGAGAAACGTTCATGTGAAGACCTTCCGCGACAAGGCCACCGGCGTCGAAGGCGGAAAAAGGCGTTACGGCGAAATAGTCGGCATAAAGGTTCAAACGATGAATGGAAAACTTCATCATACAACCATCCAAAACCTTGTCTATCTTCAAACAAGAATAATCACGTCAAACCCAACCGTTTCAAGAGTCTTCTACGCAATCAGGGACTTGGCCGAGAAAAAACCATACGTTCTAGGTATAAGATCAGTTCAAACCAAGGACTTCTTGACCGCGCAAGTTTCAGAAATACCTTGGACAACGCTGGACAAGATTGCAGAAGAAATAATCGAACAATGTCCAAACACGTCAACAGTGTATTATGATGTCACACCGAAACCGCCGGCGACCATCGAAATGGAATAGTCCATGCCAAGAAAGGTATAAAGGCTGTCTTTGTACTTCTACAGTTGTGGATAATTATGTTTCGCGTTAGGGTGAACAAGATTGAGTCGATTCGGGATTTGGACGGCAACCTTGGAAAACGCATAGAGCTCATTGAAGACAGGCAGATCTCCCGTTTCGTGGTTAGACCGCAGACGGATGAGGCAAAGGTCGTGCAGGATGTCCTCCAGGCTTTGCAGACGCAGATGCCAATGTTTCCTGGGAGAGCGGAGCTTGCAGTTCCGAAGATAATCCTGTTCTTAACCGAGCAGGAGTATGAGAGCCTGGGCATTGACTTTGACGTGAATCAAATATACGAGATAGCGCTTGAGAACGCGGCAATCAGATTTACGAAAACAGCATGATCTCTTTCCTTATGCTTCTCAGCGCTGGATTCTTCGGATGAAAAGACAGCACAAACATCATGTTCCTCAGAGCCGCGCAAACCTCCTGAATGCTAGGGTTCTCGCCTTTGTCACAATAGATGGGTATGGGTTCTTCATCGCCGTTCTTGTAAAAAACATATATCGGCGCAAACTGCCTGCCTGAGGTTACGACTTCAATGCCCAACCTTAACGTCTTCGCCATTTTCCCAGCCGCAGTTCGTACAGGTTCCAATCGCTCGGCGTTGGCTGTAAGCTCCGAGGCGCAGACCAACAACTTCCCGTTGGGATTCGCCAGCATGCAAGTCCACCAAAAACCAAAGCTGGGCAAGCGTCTTTTAAGACAAGCGCCGAAACGACATGTCAGCATTGCAGAGAGGTAGGTTAAAGTGAAGATTCATAAGCTCTTTAGCTGCAGAACTCTTCCATGAAAAAGTGAGTCAGATGAAAGCGAGAGCGCACGTTTTCATAAGCGGCATAGTGCAAGGGGTTTTCTTCAGGTCACAAACGAGACATGAAGCCAAGAAATACGGTGTAAATGGCTGGGTCCGCAACTTGCCAGATGACAGGGTTGAGGCAGTCTTCGAAGGCGAAGAAGAAAACGTGAGACGCCTTGTGGAATTCTGCAGGCGAGGACCACCAGCCGCAAGGGTCGCAAGAGCGGAGGTCACGTGGGAACGCTACTTAGGCGAGTTCAGAGATTTTGAAACAAGATGAAGGCGCCTGCTCGAGCAAGGCAGGATTCTGGTTTTCTAAGCTCCTTTCTTAGGCACTCTGAAATGTGATGCTTTCCCAGCACTTATGTATTCTCCGCCCACGCCGCGCACTATGGAAGCAATCTTCGAAAAGTTCTCCGAGCCCAGGAACTGGCGGGGTTTTATCACGACGTACTGGTCTTTCTCTTCAAAGCTTAACAGGTTCTCTAAATCCTCTGGAAACATCATCTTAATGTCCTCGATGGCCTTAGTCTTTTCGCGAATCTGAAGTTGCGGTGGCGGAGGAGCAACCACGGGTTGGGTGAACTGTGAGACTGCCAAAGACTTCAGAGAAGCGGAAACCTGGCGCAGGTCTTCCATGATGCCGTTCAAGATTACCACGAGTTCGTCTACTCTTTTGGTAAGATTTTCGATATTCTCTCTTTCTTCGCTCATGTGTCTTCTTCCTTCTAAATCCTTAATACTTAACACATTTATTAATGGTTTTTGACTCTTCGGATAGACTCGTAGTATGCTGAAGACCGAGATTAGAAGTGAGGTTTAGCCGTACTTGATCGAGATTGACGGAAGCCAGAAAAGTGGAAGCGGCACAATTCTCAGACTGGCCGTTGCCTTAGCCGCCATACTCAGACAGCCATTGCACATCTACAACATCAGACAGAACAGACCTCAGCCAGGCTTGAAGCCACAGCATCTGGAAGCAGTCTTGACAGCTGCAAAGCTTTGTGACGCGAAACTGGAAGGTGCCCGACTTGACTCTCGCGAAATCTGGCTTGAACCCAACCCAGTGAAGGGCGGAATGATCGAAGCTGAAATAGGCACTGCTGGAAGCATCCCGATGCTCCTGATGACTGTGCTGCCTATCTGCGCTTTCGCAGAGAACGCCGTGAATCTGCATGTTTCAAGAGGCGGAACAGACGTTTCACACTCGCCCACGATCAACTATATTCACCATGTGTTCTTTCCCACGCTGAAACGCATGGGATTGAACACATCATTAACAGTTCACAAGTATGGCTACTATCCTAAAGGCATGGGAGAAGTGACAGTCAGCATCGAGCCCTGCAAATCCTTGAAACCTTTGTGTTTGGAAAGCTTCGGCAACGTACAAGCGGTGAGAGGCATTTCCGTGTGCACTTTTCTGGCAGAAAGAAACGTTGCTGAACGCCAGGCAAAAGCAGCGAATGATTGTCTGAGAGAGAAGGGTTACGGAACGGACATTAGGAAAGTAAATGACAGCTCAAACCCTCTGCAAAAGGGCAGTTCACTCGTCCTGTGGGCTGAAACAGACACAGGCGCCATCGTCGGAGCAGACGCAATAGGCGAGCTTAAGAAAGCAAGTGAAACTGTGGGAAGAGAAGCTGCAGAGAAACTCTGCGCAGAGCTTTCCGCCAAGCCCACCGTTGACATCCATCTAGCTGACATGCTAATACCGTACATAGCGCTGGCAGAAGGCAGATCAGCATATCTAACACGGAAACTCACAGACCATTTGGAGACGAACGTCTGGCTTGCTCAGAAAGTGTTGAACACGAGAATCAATGTTGAGAAAGTGAACGGACTGTATAGAGTTGAGAAAGTTGGCTGACGGCGGACCTAAGCTAAGGGAGTCTATGTGCCTCAAGGTTCCGAAACAGTATGGTGAAAAGACTCTGATTTTGGCCAATCGCTTGAAAATCGTCAACAACGAAAAGGCAATCCAGAGAGACCGAGATTTCGTCTATATACCGCTTGTCAGAAAGCCCTCTGGGGACGAATCTGCAAGCCTCAAGGAACAAACACCGGACTGCAAACTGTCGACCCACGATTTTCCAGAAAAGAAAAAGAATGAACCATCACTTATCGAACTACTTGAAGACAGGCTTTCTCCACACCTGTTAGCCAGTCTGCCGCACTCGGCGGATTTCGTCGGAGACATAGCAATAATAGAAGTTTCACCAGAGCTTGACCCGCACAAGAAAATCATAGGTGAAGCAATCTTGAAAACCAACAAGAACGTTCGGACAGTCCTTGCGAAAGCAGGCGCCGTAAGCGGAACCTACCGATTGAGAGAATTCAGCGTCATCGCAGGTGAAGCCAAAACCGAAACAGTCCACAAGGAATACGGATGTCAGTACTACGTGGATGTCGCCAAAGCTTACTTCTCTCCTCGGCTCTCATATGAACATAACAGGGTCGCATCTCTTGTGGGGGAAGGCGAAACAGTCATAGACCTGTTCACAGGGGTAGGGCCTTTCGCAATACAAATCGTCAAAGTTCACGAGAAGGTGAAAGTCTACGCTATAGACACGAATCCACATGCGATTGAGTATCTGAAAAGAAACATAAGGCTCAACAGAGTTGAAGAGAAAGTCCATCCGATTCTCGGAGACGCCAGACAAGTCGTGAATGAGGGGCTTCCCGGCGTTGCGGACAGAGTGATTATGAATCTACCTGAAAAGGCCATAGAGTTTGTTGATGTTGCTTGCGTAGCATTGAAGCCGGCGGGTGGCACACTGCATTTTTACAGTTTTGCTAACGCGTTTGATTCTCTGGACAACGTAAGGGGGAGATTTGTGGAGGCTGTTGAAAAACGGGGAAGAAAAGTCGAGGAAATACTATTCTTTAGGCGAGTGCGTGCCACAGCTCCTTACGAGTGGCAAATAGTTCTGGACGTTAGGGTTCATTGAATTTGAGCAGGAGATTGCGAGCTTGATTTTGGAGTCTGGGTGAACTTTGATGATTCGAATGCTTTTGAAAAGGGTCTTTTGAGGATGGACTGCATTGGTTGCTTGCTAGGCTTTGACGATTAATGTGATCTTTACTTCTTGCTTCGGGCTCCTCAGTTTCTCAACCAGTGTTCTAGATAGCTCGCCAGCTGCCTTGTCTGCCCTAACGGCCAGTGTCCGATCAGAAATGTAGCTGCTTTTCCTGACAACGGTTTCTGAAGGATGAGACAAGATTAAATGGGGGCTTCCAATCGCCTTGACAATTTCAGCAATTTCTCCAACTTCAATGAGGATGGTCAATACGGCGTCTTTTCGGCGCAATGCCCGCCTGAATTCACTGTCAAGATCTGCTGGAGCTTTGTTCGCGCACACTGCGATGACGCAGTCTCCTTTGCTTGACAGGTTGTCTTCTTTTGTTATTTCGAATGTTGACTTGTGCGTAGCTTGGACATTTCTATGCCCTCTCGCAAAAATGGTCTCGGTCATTGTTTCAGCGTTCAAGCTACTCGAGAACCTCTATTGAATCGACCTTTCCGTCCCCGTCCAAGTCAAATCCCTGTATGACCGTTGCGAAAGTGTCTTCGCCGTGAAAGCTTTTGAGAGCTTTCTTCCAAAAGTTTGTTAAGGCCAAGACACATGCTTTCGTGCCCACGGCTTTGTTTCCAGCTAGGACTACGATTCTTTTGCTGTTGTCCCACGGGTTTACGATCTTTGCCAGCACTCCCACTGTGTCCGCAGTGTATGTGTGCGAGGTCTTTTTCGAGAACAAGCCGCCGAAAAGAAAGCCTTGCTCCGAGGGTTGCATGTTAAACCGTATAGGCAGATACTCGTTCAGTTCTTGTGTCAGCAGGTTTGTTCCAGGCCCGCCTACGAGGATGAGATTGTTTTTCTCTTCTTTCTCAGCTTTCACGTCGACGTCAAGCTTAATGGCAAACTCTTCAGGCATTTTCATGAATTGCCCTAGGAAAAAGGTTAGGTAAGAGGCGTAGTGACCGTCTCTTGCGCTTGTCTTGAATGGTCCATGTGGTGTTGGGCTGCCTACGACGATTTTTCCTTCAAACGTGTTGTCTTTTTTGATGAATTCCTTGAAGAATTTCTGGATGTGCTCATCCATTCTCAGAAGTGAAAGTCTCTCAACTTGAGTGTATTCTTGCGGGAGCTCTATTCCAAAAGCAGACGAGACTGGTTCGTAGTATTTCGCTATTGCTCCTTTCTTTTTCTCTTCTTTCGTGACCACTATGGCTCCTGCTTTTGCCAGCTTTCTGATGTGGTAATAGACTTTTTGCTCGTGAATCCCGAGTTTCCGCGCAATTTCCAACGGGTACATTTCCTTTTCGGAAAGCAGCACGAGAATCTTCCAGCTTAGCTTATTAAGAATCATTTTCAGCTTTTGCGGATCGGCGATTATGGCGATCTCCTTGACCTTCTGCGTCTTGTTTTCCTCGTGGAGCAACAGTTTCTTATCCATCGCTTTTCATAACCATAAAGCCACTATCCATTATAAAAATTTTTATTATGGTAAATGAACAGAGTGGTTAAAGCCAATGCCGAATGGCGTGAATAGATGGATTAGCATGATAGGCTGCTACGCAACCGGGATATTTCCGCGACCAAAAGAACTCATCGCCATCACCAGAGACTACGAAAGAGGACGAATAGGCAAGGCAGAACTCGAAAAGGCGTTTTCAGACGCGACCTTAAAGGTTGTGGAGGCGCAATCCTCCGTCAGGTTCAGCTACGTTATTGATGGAATGTTCAGATGGCAAGACCCGCTTAGACCTTTTACCAAGAACCTGAACGGGGTCAAGATCGGCGGTTTGGCTAGATGGTTCAACAACAACACGTTCTACAGAAAACCCGTGGTGACTGGCGAGTTATCTTGGAAACGAGATGCAGGTTCGAAGATTGCTGACATTGAACGTCTACCGGAGAACCTCCCTTGGAAGGCAATCTTGCCAGCGCCCTATACTCTTGCTCAACTTTCAGAGGACAACTTCTACAAAGACAAAACCGAACTTGCCATGAAATATGCAAGAGTCTTGAGAGAGCAAATTCAAAGTTTGGTCAAACAGGGTTTCAACTACATTCAGTTGAGTGACCCAGCGCTGGTCTATAGGCCGAGAGCTGCACAAATACCCCGAAACGAGGTCAATATTGCCAGTGAAGCTTTGAAACTTGCCGTTGGCGGAGTATCAGCAAGGACTTGTCTGCAGACATTTTTTGGAGATTTCTGTCAAATCCTGCCTGAAGCCCTAGATTTTCCTGTAGACGATTTGGGGATTGATTTGTACGAAACTGATGTTAACAGGCTGAAAGGCTACAAGTTCGGAAAAGGCGTTGCCCTAGGTCTGATTGACTCGCGGAGTTCGCTTGTTGAGAATGAAAGTGAGCTTGTTGCGGCTGCGAAGGAAATCATCAAATCCATTGAAGGTGATGGAGAAAGCGCATTTTTCGTCTGCCCAAACTGCGATCTGGAATTTCTTCCATGGGAAAGAGCCTTAGAGAAAGCGAGAGTTGTTAATCGAGTGGCCGAACGTCTCGGAGAGGAGCTTGATGGATAAGCTTTTTCCAACACAGGAGATAGGAAGTCTGGCCAAGCCCTCATGGAGAGTCAAGGGCTATCGAGGCGAGCGGCTGTCAAAAGAGGATATTGCCGAAGCTATAGGCTGGGGGAAGAGACTTGGCATTGCTAATCTAGAAATGTCTGCGGAGGTCTTGTATGGCAAAGACTCTGTTAAAAAGCGGAAGGCCGTACTCGAATGGTCTGCCAAATATGCGATAAGGTTCCTTGAATCGGCGGGTTTAGATGTCGTCTTCGACGGGGAGCAATGGAGGTCAGAGATGTATGAGCACTTGGCCAGGAACGTTGACGGTTTCGAGTTTCTAGGGCAGGTCAAGTCCTTTGACTTTCGCTATTTCAACAAAGCCGCCTGTACAAGGAGACCCATGTACCTGAGGCCGTTCTATGTTGAGGAGTTTGTATTCACGAGAGATAACGCCAAGAAAGAGGTGAAGGTACCTTTCACAGGACCTTACACGATTGCCGAGTGGACTTTCAACGAGTACTACGAGAAAAGGCTTCGCGGAAAGGTTGCCGATTTCAGGCAGAGGAAGTTTGAGGCCAAAAGAAACTTTATTTTTGACTTGATAGCTGAGGTCGTGAGGCCAGAAATAGGCAAGTTGGTCGACTGTGGGGCAAAGTGGATACAGATCGATGAACCCGCCGCAACGACTGATCAAACTGATGACGAGATGAAATTGTTTGTAGAGTCCTTCAATGAAACAGTCAAAGGTTTCAACTGCACCTTCAGCCTGCACAATTGCTACAGCAACTACGAAGTACTGGCGAAGTACGCTTGTGAATTACATAACTGCAGCCAGCTGGCGCTTGAATTTGCCAACAGAGACAGCACACAACTTGGAACAGGAGACGTCAGATCAGGTTACAAAGAACTAGCGTCATTCGAAGACAGCGGCTTCAAAGGCAACTATGGCATAGGGGTGATTGATGTGCACACTGATTTTGTCGAACCGCCCCAACTAGTCAGAGATAGAGTCTTGCACACTGCCAAGATCATCAATGATCCTAAGAGGATACATGTGAGCACCGACTGCGGCTTAAGAACGAGAACATGGGAGACCAGTTTCCAAAAGTTGAAAAACATGGTTCTCGGTGCTGAACTGGCTCGAAGAACTTTCTGAGCCAACAACCACTATAAGATTTCTGTTAAGGCTTGCGAAAAACGGCAACGGTAATCACCTTCTGCAATGGTGCGATTGGGAGAAACCCCCAAAATTTCTTTTAGACTCAAAATTTTTCTCCTAAAAATGCTTATTAGATTCACAGAGCCTTGAATAAAGCTCACTGAATCAAAAGATCAACAGACGAGGACTTGAGATGTGCGGGATATTTGGTTGCATCATGAAAGACGCAAACGCAGCGCCAACAATTCATGCATCGTTGAAACGGCTTGAGTACCGAGGTTACGACTCAGTTGGCGTGGCAACGATTCAAGACGGCAAACTCTACGTCAAGAAAGATCAGGGAAAAATAGACGAGGTTCACGCAGTTCACAACCTAGATGACTTGCCTGGAAACATCGGCATCGGACACACAAGGTGGGCTACCCACGGCGCCCCGCTACAGGTAAACGCTCATCCGCATGTTGACTGCAGGGGGCAGATAGCTGTTGTTCATAACGGCATCATAGAGAACTTTTCTGAGTTGAAGCAGGAACTCGAAGGGCGCGGTCACGTCTTCAAGTCCAAGACCGACACCGAAGTGATACCGCATCTCATCGAGGAAAATCTAAAGAGCAATCCTTCGATGAGTCTTGCAGATGCTGTTCTTGAAACCGTGAAGAGACTCGACGGCTCCTACGCCATTGCCGTGATCTCCACTAAGGAGCCCGATAGGATAGTGTGCGCTAGGCACGAAAGCCCATTGGTCATCGGGGTCAACGAAAAAGCAGTTTACTGTGCTTCAGACATCCCGGCGTTTCTGCCTGTGACAAACAAGGTGGTCATAGTTGAAAACGGAGAACTCGTTATCCTTTCGCTGGAAGGCTACGAAATTAGGAAGATCGCGGATTCCAAAGTTGTTGCTCGGGAGCCGAAGCTCATTAATTGGACACCTGAAATGGCAGTGAAACAGGGCTATCCGCATTTCATGCTAAAGGAGATTCACGAGCAACCTGCCACTTTGCGGAACACGCTTAGGCTGCAAGAACACTACTTGGACTTGATGGCGACTTTTCTTGACCGCGCCCGCGAGGTTTTCCTAGTGGCTTGCGGAACGTCCTACCACGCCTGTTTGGCTTCGTCCTACATGTTCTCTAAGCTTGCATTCCTCGCTACGTATCCTGTGATAGCCTCAGAATTCGTTGAGCAACACGGCAAATCAGTCAACATCGACAGCACACTCTTAACTGTAAGCCAATCAGGCGAAACAGCCGACACACTAGCCGCCGTGAACGCTGCCCGCCAACGAGCCGCAACCATTCTCGGCCTGACAAACGCCATCGGCTCAACACTGACCAGAGTCTCACGAGTCTACATCGGCCAGCAATCGGGTCCAGAGATAGGGGTGGCAGCGACCAAAACCTTCACATCTCAACTCTCAGTACTTGCTGGACTGGCCCTGAGACTTGCAAAGAAGCGAGGCAAAGTCTCACAGGACGAAATGGATTTCTTAGCCGAGAAACTGGAGAAACTCCCAGACACTGTTGAAACCGTAATCCAGACACAGGAAGAAAAAGTGAAGCAAATCGCGAAAAAATACAAAGACGCAAAAGCCTTCTTCTTCCTAGGCCGTGGAATAAGCACAGCCACCGCCTACGAGGGCAGACTTAAACTCATGGAAATAGCCTACGTGCCAGCCATAGCTTTTCCCGCCGGAGAAAGCAAACATGGACCAATAAGCCTCGTGGAACCCGGCTTCCCAGTCGTCTTCATCTGCCCGAAAGACGACACTCACAAGACGGTGATTGGCAACGTTATGGAAATGAAAGCACGAGGTGCGTCAATAATTGCCGTCATAGAAGAAGGGGATGAAGAAATCATGAAACTGGCTGACGACTACGTTGAAGTTCCAGCAGGGACTCCTGAGGTACTGTCGCCCATATCTTTTGTTGTTCCTTTGCAGCTCTTAGCGTACTATATGGCTGTTGAGAGAGGCTACAATCCCGACACTCCGAGGAATCTGGCGAAGTCAGTTACGGTGAAATAGTTCGTTCTTATTTAGCATACTTCTTTCAAATGCAAATACGTTAAAAGCCTATTCAACAATCATTTACTTGGTGCCTTGGTTTGGAAGAAGACGAGTGGGGAAAGCTCATTGAAAACCTGATGAAAGAAGGTATTCTGCGGTCGCCGAACGTGATTAGAGCACTGCGTTCCGTGCCACGCACAGGGTTTCTCCCAGAAAATATGCAGTGCTACAGTGCCGTGGACACGCCTCTTCCGATCGGTTTCGGGCAGACGGCTTCAGCGCCACATAGCCCCAGCTTGCTTGCTGGGCTAGGCGAAACATGGTTTCAATAATGAATGAAGCTCTGCAGTTGGAAGTTGGCAACAAGGTGCTGGAGGTTGGAGCAGGCTCGGGGTGGCATGCCGCAACCCTAGCGGAGATAGTTGCGCCCAGCGGTTTGGAAAGAAGCCAGTGGGGTCACGTTTTCACGGTTGAAATAGTTCAAGGCTTGGCCGACATTGCTCGGAAAAACATCATGAAAGCAGGGTACGGTGATCGAGTGACTGTCATCTGTGAAGACGGCTCAATGGGGTATGCGGAGAAAGCTCCGTACGACAGGGTTCTCGTAACCGCAGCAGCACCAGACATTCCCAAGCCGCTGATTGAGCAGTTGAAGCCGACAGGAACTATGCTGATTCCAGTTGGCAGTGCTTCCCTGTTCCAGAACTTGATCAGAATTACTAAAGGGAGAGACGGAAAGATTAAAGAAGAGAATTTGGGCGGAGTGGCCTTCGTGCCGTTGACCGGGCGTCACGGTCAAAGATTCTGAAATCCTTTCTGACTATTTAATCTCCAGTTTGTCTCTGTAAGCGTCTAAATCTAGCCAGCCGTGCCCGCTGATGTTCATGCATATCGCTTTATCTGAACCTGCCTTCTCAGCCTTCAGGGCCTCGTCAATACCTGCGCGTAGAGCGTAGCTAGATTCAGGTGCAGGCAACCACCCTTCAGTCTGGAGGAACGTTCTTGCAGCTTCGAAGATTGATTTCTCGTCAGCTGGGTAAGCCACGGCTTTGACTATGTTATGTTTCCTCAGCAAACTTATGATGGGTCCGGCTGCATGGTATCTTAGGCCGTCAGCTCTGATCGGATTCATCTCGGTTTTGTGGCCGAGAGTGTACATCTTCAGAAGCGGTGTGTGTTCAGCAACGTCGCCGAAATCGTACTTGTACTCTCCCTTGACGAGGTTAGGTGCGGCCTGTGATTGCGCTGCTAGAAATTCACACTTCCTTTTGCCTTTCAACATTTCACCAATGATTGGGAGAGCGATTCCGCCGAAGTTGGAGCCGCCGCCTAGGCAGCCGACGATTAAGTCTGGTTTTTCGTCGATCATGTCAAACTGTTTGATGGTCTCCAGTCCTATCACCGACTGCTGGATCATGACGTGATTCAGAACTGAGCCCAGACAATACACGGTGTCCTTATGCGTTTCCGCATATTCCAATCCTTCAGAAATTGCAATGCCTAGTGAGCCGGGGCTGTTTGGGGTTTTTGAGAAGATGTCTCTGCCCATCTTGGTCTCCTTGCTTGGCGAAGAGTAGACCTTCGCTCCCAGAAGCTTCATCAAAACTCTTCTGTCGGTTTTCCAGTCATAAACGGATCTAACCCAGAAGACCACGCATTCAAGATCCAAGAGCTTGGCAGCGTATGCAAGAGCAGTCCCCCATTGCCCTGCGCCCGTTTCGGTGCTCAACGTTGTTTTCCCTTCTTTCATTGCATAGTAAGCCTGAGCAATCGCGGTGTTGGTCTTGTGAGAACCAGTCGGTGACAAGTCTTCACGTTTGTAATAAAGCCTGACTTTCTTCAGCCCTAAACGCTTCTCCAAGCGTTTCGCCCTGTAAAGCGGTCTCGGCCTGCCCATGTGAACGTAGAGTTCACGGATTTCCTCAGGTATAGGAATCCAGCTTTGGTTTGACATTTCCTGTCCAAGGCACTCTTTTACCATTGTTCTGCCGAGGAATTCCATCCTTGACGGGCCAGTTTCAGGTTCCTTTGGCGGAGGAAGCGATTCAGGCAGGTCGGGCATAATGTTGTACCATTTGGCTGGGAGTTCGTCTATTGGGAGAGCTATCTGATCCTTGTCCATAATTGTCACCATTTCGAAGACGTATACTATAATGGGTTCAGAAATAAAGATTTCCGTTACAAGTCGGTTGATGTGCGCTTTGGATTAGTCGAACCATTTCTCCAAAGTTGTCTTCCCCTTAAGCTTCTCTGTGCCTTTTTGCATTCGCTCCAGCGTCTTTCTGACCCTGTCTTCTGAGAAGTCTCTTTCCTTGCAGATGAAGGTTACCACGCCTTCAACATCGGGTTCTCGCCACTCAATCTTGTAGCTGTCGGTCGTTCTCGGTTTCAGGAATATCTCCCTGATTCTTTGAGGTTCAGCTGGAAACTCGGCGTTTTTCAGGTGTGGAAGAGTGTTCTCCAAGCTTCCATGCTCCTTTACCAGTTTTAAGGCAGTTTTCGGTCCTAAACCTTTGATGCCGTCTGGGTTGAAGTCCGTTCCAATCAATATTCCCACATCAATCAGTTGCTCATAGGTTATCCCACATTCCTTCAGGACCTGCTCTAGCTCAACTACCTCGGGCACAATCTCAACGTAGATGTTCTTGCTGGGAAGCTTTCTTCTGCCGGAAATTGTCACATTTCTCAACAGTTTTGGCGCGCCGAAGAGCAGGCTGTCATAGTCTTGGCTTGCGCAGTAGTCGGCATCTCCTCGCCTTGCGAGGTGCGCTGCTTGGGCCTCTCCTTCGCTTGGCGCCTGAATCCACGGGATTCCCATCAGGTCGAGTAGTTTCTTGCTGTCCTCCGCCATGTAGTCCTTGAGGTGTGAAGTTGCCTGAGCGTACATTCGAGCTTCTTCAGTCTTACCCGCTTTCAATGCCTGTTCGTATCTCACAGCAGCCTCTTCTTTCACTTTCATGCGTCTCTTAATCTCAACTTCCTTGAGTGTCGGCGGGATTCCGTCAAAAACGTAGATTGGTTTTATTCCCATTTCCACGAGGTTGCTCGTTCTGTAAAGCAAGCCGCTCAAGTGGCTTGTGACTCTTCCCAAGTTGTCCTTGAGCGGTGTGCCGTCTGGCTGGCGGATTATGGCTAGAAACTGGTACAGCGCGTTGTAGGCGTCTATGGCTATGGATTTTCCGCTCAAGTCTTCAAGCTTGACGGTTATTTTTGGAACGAGGTCACGAAGGTTTACTCCCAAAACAATCCCGCTGAATATAGGCATAGAAGTGAAATAATAAACTTGTGAAATAGGGCCTCAGATGCCTTGAAAACTGATCCAGTGTGATTGAGACGATGATAGTTACTTTCAGGAGAGCTGGAGTTCTCTTGTGACTTTGCTGTCTATTCTTTGGAAATAGGTGTTTGCTTTGGCGATCAGTTCTCGCCGTTCTGGGTTCTTTGGGAATTCCTCGCCTCTCTTTTCATCTTGATCAGTTGCTGAATAGTTTGGATATTCAAGCCAAGTTTCAAACGTGGGCTCGCCGATCAATGTTACAAAATACTTCACGGAACTCCATGTTACGCCATCGGACATTAGCCACTCGTCGAGTCTTTTCTGCCATTCCAAGACCTTCTTGAAGTCCTTCTTCCCTTGAGGGTCAGCTTTTCTGTGATTGCGGGGTGAATCATTCTTTTCCCCCATCATCATCTGCAGCTTCAGAACATATAAAATATAAGGAAGTCTTACAATTACAGAGCGGTCACTGAGGAATCATGATGACAGAAAGAGCTGCAACGCTGTCCTTTGCTACATGCACGAGCTGCGGCAAACCGATCCCACCAGGGGCAGAGTCAACGAAGTTTCTATGTCCAAACTGTGGTGAGATTCAGATAAGACGTTGCACTAAATGCAGAAAGTTCGGAAGACCGTACAAGTGTCCAAAATGCGGTTTCACTGGTCCATGAGATAGAAGAGGCATGAATATGGGGTTTGTCGTAGTCACCTACAAAATATTTCCAACAGACATTATCTCGGATTTTGGTTCCATGAAGAAGAAGCTCGAAGATACGTTGCCGAAGTCTGCTTCTGTTTATGGTTACGGAGAAGAACTTGTGGCTTATGGTTTAAAGGCCCTCTTGGTTCAAGTGAAGTTTCCAGAGGACGAGACTGGGCTGGTTGACGAGTTTGAGAAGAAACTCGAGTCCATGGAAGGCGTAAGTCAAGTGCAGCCTCTCATGGTACGAAGAACGAGTAGATAGCCTTAACTTGATGGTTAAAACATTTATATAGGAACGCGTGTTTGTTTCGAAACGTGTTTGACAATAATTATGGGAAGGATTCTGATTGAGCGAAGTACAACTGCGTGTTGGAGACGCAAGGCAAAGGGATGTTGGAAGAGGAATAGCTCGCTTAGACCAGAGGACAATGCAGAAGCTGGGAATATCGGCGGGCGACGTTATAGAGATTGTCGGAAAGAGAACAACCTCAGCCATAGCTTGGCCGGCGTACAGTGAAGACCAGAACCGAGACATTCTCCGCATAGACGGTTTTACGCGCAAGAACGCGGGAGTTGCCATAAACGAGTACGTGGTAGCCAGACCAGCCAAGGTCAAGAACGCTCTCAGCCTGACACTGGCGCCGGTGGACATGAGGCTGAATGTCGATGAGGATTTCACGAATTTTGTTAGAAACCGTTTGATGGAAAGAACGCTGGTTGAAGGCGACACTACCCTTGTCATGATGCTTGGACACGCCATACCGTTTACGGTAACGAAGACCCGCCCGCACGGCATAGTGAAAGTCACCGCTGAAACCAGGCTCACCATTCTGAACGAACCGGCACCTGAAGGAAAGGGACTGCCGCGTACAACGTACGAGGATGTCGGGGGACTGCATGAAGAGATTCAGAGGGTAAGGGAAATGGTTGAGCTTCCGCTCAGGCATCCTGAACTTTTTCAGAGGCTTGGAATAGACCCGCCGAAAGGAGTGCTGCTTCACGGTCCGCCAGGCTGCGGCAAGACCTTGCTTGCTAGAGCCGTGGCAAACGAGTCAGAAGCCAACTTCTTCTCGATAAACGGACCTGAAATAATGAGCAAGTTCTACGGAGAATCAGAAGCCAGACTTAGAGAAATCTTCCAGCAGGCTCAGCAGAACGCGCCAAGCATAATTTTCATCGACGAGCTGGACGCCATCGCCCCCAAACGCGAGGAAGTCACAGGCGAAGTTGAAAGGCGAGTGGTTGCTCAGCTTCTTGCTTTGATGGACGGCTTGTCGGGCAGGGGAAACGTTATAGTGATAGGCGCAACAAACAGGCCCGGTGCGCTTGACCCAGCTCTTCGCAGGCCCGGCAGGTTTGACCGAGAAATCGAGATAGGCGTCCCAGACAAGAAGGGGAGATACGAAATCCTTCAAATTCATACTCGTGGTATGCCATTGGCAGAGGACGTTGACCTCAAGAAACTGGCCGAGATGACCCATGGATACACGGGCGCAGATCTGTCCTCTCTAGGCAGGGAGACTGCCATGAAAGCGTTGCGCAGGTATCTCCCACAAATCGATCTTGAAGAGGAGCGTGTACCGCCCAGTGTTCTGGAGAAAATGGAAGTAAACATGGAAGACTTCCTCAACGCTTACAAGGAAATAACGCCGACGGCCATGCGCGAAGTTTACATCGAAGTGCCCACCATCCACTGGACCGACATTGGCGGCTTGGACGAGGTCAAACAGGACCTCAAGGAGGCAGTGGAATGGCCTATGAAGAGTCCTGAAATATTCGTGAGGCTGGGCATAAAACCGCCGAAAGGAATACTCCTCTATGGGCCTCCTGGCTGTGGCAAGACACTGCTCGGCAGGGCGGTTGCAACCGAAAGTGAAGCGAACTTCATAACAATCAAGGGCCCAGAAATTTTCTCAAAGTGGGTTGGAGAATCTGAAAAGGCGATTAGAGAAGTCTTCAGAAAAGCCAGAATGGCAGCGCCCGCCGTGATATTCTTCGATGAGATTGACTCGCTTTCACCTCGCAGGGGGTTAGGCTTTGCGGACAGCGGCGTAACCGAGCGTGTCATCAGCCAGTTGTTGACCGAACTGGACGGCATCGTGACTCTGGAAGACATAGTTGTGATAGCAGCCACGAACAGGCCTGACATCGTCGACCCAGCAGTGCTCCGCCCGGGGAGGTTCGACAGACTGATCTATGTGCCCGAACCTGATGAGAAGAGCAGGCTTCAAATAATCAAAATTTACACGAAGAACATGCCGCTGGCTAAAGACGTGAGGTTGGAAGGGCTGGCTGAGATGACGAAGAACTATTCAGGTGCCGACATAGAGGCCCTGTGCAGGGAATCAGCCATGTATGCTTTGAGAAGAGATGTGAACACGAAGGAAGTTGGAATGCGAGACTTCCAAGAAGCAATGAAAAGGACTTGGCCGTCAATCTCGCCAGACATGGAGAAGTGGTACAAGAGCTTCATACAGCAGGTGCGCACAGTGCAGAAGCCTGCGACGCCGGTCACATAGGAGGACGTATCCCGTGCCTGGCAAAACATGGAAAACCCGTCCTGCCTACTTTGTCTTGCTGGAAATCTTGCAGAAGAAAGGCTCAATGTCTGACACAGACCTCTTTGAAGCTCTAAACGCTGAATATCCCGACTTAGGCATTAAGGACTTCAATGAATTGCTGATGCGACTTGAGATCAGCGGAAAAATACGTACCACCTCGATGGCTCGAGGAAAAAGACGCATTGAACTTGTAACATAGACAATAGGGAACGCTAGGTTGCCAGTGTGCAGTGTATGAAAAACGTTTCAGACGTTATAGTTATAGGAGGAGGACCGTGCGGCTGCTTTACAGCAGCCAACCTTGCCCGAATTGGAGCAGACATCACGGTTTTTGAGGAACACGCAGAAATCGGCGCTCCTTGCCATTGTGCAGGCCACTTAAGCGTTGAGGGATTAAAGCATTTAGGATTGTATCCGCTTCCTGCAGACATTGTCGAAAACACTTTTCGCGGAGCAATCTTTCACTCGCCGATGAATGAGGAGTTTTCGGTTCGCTTTGAGTCTCCTGTGACTTGTACTGTGAACCGTGTCCTTTTTGACAAGTACCTTGCTGGAACGGCGGAGAATAGTGGAGTGCGTTACTGCCCGAATTCGCGAGTTGAATCACTGATCATTAAGGGAGGCTCAGTGAAGGGAGCCATCGTCAGACGAGATGAGAAAAATGAAGAATACTTGGCCAAGATCGTTATAGACGCGGAGGGAATACCTTCAAAGATTCTGAGGGGTGCGGGCTTGCCTGCGGTTAACCGTCGGATGGTTGTTAATGGCGTGCACGCAGAAATTGAAAACGTTAGAGACATCGAGTCAGACATGGTTGAGGTTTTCCTCGGGAACGATTATGCACCCGGTTTCTATGCATGGTTGATTCCCAAGCGTGATGGAAACGCAAAGGTTGGACTTGCGGCCAAGACTGGGAACCCGAAGAAGCTGCTGCAAAAACTTATGACAAAACATCCCGCAGCATCAAAGAAGCTATCCAACGCTAGGATTCTGCAAACTGCTTTTCATCCGATAACGCTTGGAGGACCAATCCCGAAGTCCTATTCAAGCGGTTTTCTTGCCGTCGGTGATGCAGCATCACAGGTGAAGCCCACCACGGGAGGTGGGGTGGTTCTCGGAATGACATGCGCAAAGACTGCCGCAGAGGTTGCCTTCGAGTCTCTGCGTCGAAACGATTTCTCATCGGAGTTTCTGAGCGCGTATCAAAGACGATGTGATGGCATTCTCGGTTTTGACATGAAGATCATGCTTAGAATTAGGAGAATGCTCAATACGATGTCCGACAGCAAGATTGACAGCGCCATTGATTTCTGTGCAAGACACGGCGTTGACAATGCATTGCAAAAGGTTGGGGACATTGACTTTCAGGGGAAGTCTCTTTTGCGTGTGTTGCGCAATCCTAGAATGCTGCCAGTGCTTTTCTATTTCTCTTGCCTTTACGTTTCTGCGAATCTTTAAAATCTTCAAACAACAGACTGAATAGGAGCAGTTGGAAGAGGCATGTCCGAGTTTCGTTACAAACAGGTAATCGCCTTTCGTTCTGACCTTAAGCTGAGTAAGGGTAAGGCTGTGGTTCAGGCTGGGCACGCGGCGGTTTCCGCCGCTGAAGAGGCCCGAAAGCATCGAAGGGAATGGTGGCAGGCATGGATCGACGAGGGGCAGCGAAAAATAGCGGTCAAGGTGAAAACCGAGAAGGAATTACTGGAACTGGAAAAAGAGGCGAAGGAACTGGGCTTCCCATGTGCACTTATCATAGACAGAGGTCTAACCGAGATTCCTCCGAACACCGTAACCTGCTTGGGCATTGGTCCTGCTCCATCTGAAAAAGTAGGCAAGCTGACAGACATGCTCCCTCTCCTCTAGAAGAAGGCGTGGCATTTTGATTGTACCCAAGTTGGAGAAGCTCATCGGCATCGAGACCTACGCCACGCGCTCTCTGGGCATTGCCGGAATCATTCGGTCAGACTTTGAGGATTTCGTAGTTGAGGAGGTGCTCGTTGACGGTTCAAAAGCAGAGGTGAACCCATCTGGGAGCAATATCGAACGAAGCGTATTGAGTTCGTCACCTGAACCGAATCGCTACTTGCTGTGCGTTCTTGTCAAACGGAATTGGGACACCTTCTCAGCCGTGAAGGCTGTCGCCGACCAACTCGGCATAAGCACAAAGTATGTTCAAGTTGCAGGGATAAAGGATGCGAAAGCTCTTACTGCACAACACATCACCATCGAGAACGTGTCCGCCCGAGACATCGACAAAGTACACATTAAAGACATAATTGTTCGTCCAATAGGATATACTCGGAACAGGCTTTCATCCTTCTACCTGTTGGAAAACCACTTTCAGATAATCATCAGAGCAATAAAACACCCAAAATCAACTGTCAAAAAGCGAACAGCAAGCGTCGTCAGAGAACTCGAAACCTTGGGAGGCGTTCCGAACTTTTTCGGTCACCAGCGCTTCGGCACAACTCGCCCAATAACACATCTAGTCGGCAAAGCCATCATTCAAGGCAATTTCATGAAAGCGACGATGTTGTTTCTGGCCAAGCCAAGCCCGCATGAGCATCCAGCGTCTCGACAGGCTCGTGAAGAACTGCAAGCAACACGAGACTTCAAAAGAGCTTTGAAAGATTTCCCGAAACAGCTACGTTACGAGCGTTTGATGCTCAAGCACTTGGCCAAGACTTCAGACGATTTCGTAGGAGCCCTTAGAAGATTGCCGCCGAAGTTAGTGGAGCTCTTTCCGCAGGCCTACCAATCCTACCTTTTCAACAAGTTCCTGAGCAAAAGAATCGAGAAAGGTTTTCCTTTGAACAATGCTGTAATCGGCGATTACGTGGCGAACGTGCAGCGCTCTGGTCTGCCGATGTTAGCGATGTATAGAGTGGTGAGTGCTGAGACGCTTGCCGAAATCAACAAAGCGGTTGAAGACGGGAAAATGCGGCTAGCCATCCCGCTAGTTGGATACAAGCAACGTCTTTCACAAGGCGCTCAAGGAGAAATTGAAAAGCAAATCCTCTGCGAAGAGAAGACAAAACCAGAAAACTTTCGTACTCCTATCATGCCCGAAATAAGTCTACGAGGAGAACTGCGCACCGCTCTTACTCCATTAAGTGACTTTTCACTAGAGCAAATGCCAACCGGTTCAAGCAGCTCGTCAGACTGCAAAGTCAAAGCAAGCTTCATGCTACATCGCAGCTCTTACGCCACGGTGGTCTTGAGGGAATTGATGAAGCCACGCAATCCAATAAGGGCAGGATTCTGAATACTTGAAATAGTGAAACCATATATGGCCTATTGTGCAGATACTAAGAGGGATCTGTTCGGAACCATGGAAGAAGACGCATCAGCTTGCTAAGATCCTATCTTTTCTTCCGTTTTCTACTCTGAACTCTGCGCGGCGGGCGATATTCTTGCCAGACAGCATTTCCGTTAATCGTCAAGTTGTCAAGTTCAAGCAGCCATTTCCACACTTTGTCTTCTAAAGACTCTTTGCCGAAGCCTGTCTAACGCAGCTTGCACAAGCTTTGTTCCAACGCCTTTGCCTTGGAATTTCGGCTTGTAGATGCGTGTGGTCAAGCCTGTCTTTTCTCCTCAACAGTGGGAACGGTTGCGTTTGTTGTAGAAACGTATTCTACGAATGCCATGGGCTGACGCTTGCTGTAAGCGACTTGTGCCGCTGAACCCAGCTCACGCAGGAGCTTTCCGAGCCATGCACGTCTTTTCTCTACTCCGCTCACAAAAGCAGCACATCGTTGGGAATCCCTTGAAGGAAGACACAAGTGAATCTCGTCGTTAAGGAGGCTTTCATCAACCTCCTTAACCCTGATAGACAAACTTTCACCATTGCTTTGTAGTACAAGTTGTCCCTAAATAGGTTCGCATATCGCCTTCAAAAGGTCAGAACGAGTGATTATCCCGACAATCTTCTTCCCTTTAGCCACAAGAACACCCTGATAAGTCTTCAGAAGCCCCTTGATTTTCTCAACATCCGCCTCCTCATCCACAACGGGCAAAGGCGAAATCATGACCTTCTCAGCCGTCTGGTTACCGACGTTCGAACCCAGACGCCGCATGATGGACTCCTCAGTTACCGTGCCCACGACTCTGCCGCCGTCCATTACTGGAACCTGAGAAATAGCGTACTTCACCATCTTATCGCTCACGTCCAGAATCCTATCCTTAAGCTTGGCACAAATCACGCCGCGCCTCATTATGTCACGACATTTCTTCTTTTTCCACTCGTTCAAAACATGCAAGATCCTGTTAATTGTCGAAAGCCTAGGATCAACCTTCCCCCGCTCAATCTTCGCAATGTGTGCTTGGGAAACCCCGACAAGCTCGGCTAGCCGCTTCTGAGTCAATCCTGCTTCAGTTCTCAGCTTCTTGAGCAGAGCACTTGTGACTGTTGAGATATAACCACCAGTCATTTTTGGTTATAAGTCTATACAGTAAAATATATATTTATTGCTATGCATACACCCTAAACTTCACAATACCAGGCGTTAAACATGCGGAACATAATCGTTGAAGACCTCAAACAGATGCCTCTTGAGAAGCAGCGGATAGAAATCGTTGAGAGAAAAGGGCTTGGTCACCCAGACTACATCTGCGACGCAGTAATGGATCAAATCTCGATTGGCCTAAGCAAAGAGTACCTTGCAAAGACAGGCTCAATACTGCACCACAACGTTGACAAATCCCTCTTGGTTGCAGGAGAAACTGACTCCAAGTTCGGCGGTGGAACCGTAAGACAACCGATGCTTTTCGTGTTCGGCGACAGAGCAACCTCAGAATTTGATGGTACCAAGATAGACGTTGCTGATGTGGCAGTAAGAACCGCGAAGAAATGGTTCAAGAGCAACATACGCTTCGTTGACCCTGAAAAGCACATTAGATATCAAGTTGAGCTGAAACCTGGCTCAACAGGCCTCACAGACATCTTCAAACGAAAAGGGAAAGTTCTCGGGGCAAACGACACTTCTGCAGCTGTTGGCTATGCGCCTCTGACGCGCATCGAGAAAATAGTTCTCAAGACTGAGCAGCACTTGAACTCAAAGGAATTCAAACAACGTTTCCCAGAATCTGGTGAAGACATAAAAGTCATGGGTTTCAGAAACAACAACGACCTGTCCTTGACAGTTGCAATGGCATTTGTTGACCGTTTCGTGGCCAGTGAAGATGAATACTTTGAGAAGAAGGCGAAAATCCTTGAGGAAATCCACAAGTTCGTCGCGGTCAACACGGACTTTGACAGCGTTGACGTGAAACTGAATACGCTAGACATGCCTGGAAGAGGCTTAGGAGGTGTGTACTTAACTGTCTTGGGTACAAGCGCTGACAGCGGCGACTCAGGGCAGGTCGGAAGAGGGAATCGTGTAAACGGGCTAATATCGCTAAATAGACCATTCTGCTCAGAGGCAGCGGCAGGCAAAAATCCAGTTAGCCATGTTGGAAAAATTTACAACGTTCTAACATTCAAGATAGCCCAGCATGTTTATGAACAGGTGCCAGAAGTTGAAGAAGTGTACGTTTGGCTTCTCAGCAAAATTGGAAGTCCCATAGACCAGCCAGCAGTGGCAGCAGCACAAGTTGTTATGAAAGGGAACAATTCGCTAGACAAAGTCAGGCACGAAATAAGTGAAGTGTTAGACTATGAGCTTGAAAACATCAACAAATTCTGCATGAAATTGGCCCGAGGCGAAATACGAACCTACTAAACCCATTACGTTCTTATCTTGTTTTAAAAATAGCATAGCATCAATATAGTTGTGCTATCAGGAACAGTCACATCAATGTTGATACCGGTTTATTATTTGGTGCAAAAGAACATACAACATTCACTATCCAATTTTTCTCGCCCGAACCGCAACCAGTGTATATTTGTCTCCATCTGATGGAAGTAAATCCATTGGATTATAAGACCAAACGCCAGAGTATACTTTCTCCACGCACTCCAAGGCAAGTTCTGCACTCTTCAAAGCCTCCCTAAGCCTAGCTTCACTTGCAATTTGCCCGACACCATGCTCGTCAGCCAATTTCATGTTCTCAGAATTTTCAGAATACCATAACGAAGAGAAAATTACTCTGCCGCCACGTTGAAGAACCCTTGCACACTCCTTAAACGCCAATACAGTTTCAGGAACGTTATCAAACCCAAAGTTTGAAGTCATAGTCAAAATGCTGTTGCTTTTGAATGACAGATGTTTTGCGTCTGTTACAATTAAGGAGACTTTATCGTAAAGATTTGACTTTCTGGCTTTGTTCATTGTTCCGCGTAGTGGTTTCTCATCGATATCCGTTCCGACAATTAGCGTATCTTTGGCGCTCTTTTTGGCTAATGGAAGAAAAAATCTGCCCATGCCAGTGGCGATGTCCACCAGTTTACTATCCGTTTTCTTACACGATAAAGCTGCATAGTGTACCAGCCTTTCAGTCAACTGCCTTATTGCATGTTTATGTTCTTCTGTAAGGTACGAATTATATTGCCTGTTGATTTTGTCGTACTTCCTCTCATCTGCTATGTCAACTTTCCATTCAAACTCTTTGGCTGATACTTTAGCGTCTTTTAGCAGCCCAATTTCTTCCTTAACCTGATACAGATGACCATTGTCGCATTTCAGAGATCCATTAGAAAATCTTTCACCAGTTTTTTGACCATCAAAGGTCAGGGGCGTTCTACATATCGGACACGCAATTATCTTTAGAAGTTCTTGATGCAATTCGTTCACCGAAACACGATGAATTTTGTTCCGCTGCTAATAACTTTGCCGTTTGATATGTCGGCTGAAGAACAAATGGTTAAACACTTAAATTTTCCGAAATCAACTATGAAACAAGGCAGGAGCTTTAAATGGTTGAGACTAGCGAAAAATTGCCGATATCAGAGTTCTACAAAGTTGTTGATTATGTTACAATTTTTAAGAGTGAAAAATGGTGGGAAGCTATAGTTGTCTTTGAATCTTTCGGAAGGCGGTCGATCGGGCTGTATCTTTGGCAGAAGAGAGGAGAGGCATGGAAGAGAAAACACAAATTTAACATAAGAAATTTAGATGAATGGAGCAAACTTAAAAGCGCCATTGAGCAACTTACGCCAAAACTTATTACAAAATAATCAACTGACTGTTGTGTATTTTAAATTTTTATTGAGAATTTGAATCCAGAATTGAATAGTTTTATTAATTCACTTCCGCAACAAAAAAGGCGAAGGGTGAACTTTATGGAGGCCGAGCAGGAAGCGTCCGAAACCACACTGCAAGAAGTAGAGGCATCTGAGCAAAGTCCGCAGCAGGAGACACAGACCGAACGTGAAGAGCCAGCAGGCCTAGGGGAACACTTTGTGCAAAAGCAGGAGCACGGGAAACCTGAAGACTTAGCGCCAAACAATCATGGAGTCGACAGAGGCAGCTTTGTCCATGGTCTTTCAGTCGGCTTTGGAATTGGGTGCATCGCAACGTTCCTCATAATGTGGATTGCAGTGTTCTTCACTCCACAGTTACCATCAAGAGTCACCTATGAGGCTATGCTTTCAGTATTCATCTATCCGCTCATCTACTTGCTAGCCGTCGGTCTTGTTGCACTGACAGCAGGCATAGTGAGAGAATACTACGTTATGAGGCGCTGATTCTATTTTTCTTTCAGGAGCCAACATTTTTGACCTGCAGACAATTTAATAACAGACAGTTCACAGTATGACTGTGAAGACTCATGCCTTTCACATTCAAGCAACTTCTGGAAAAAGCAGCAAGCGAAAAGGCACCAGGTCCAAGCCCGTCATTCAC
>Ga0315282_10000766_pt1 | contig 62782 bp, 81 predicted proteins | sample YL17G07_20_MG_FD_203693 | JGI IMG/M metagenome (GOLD analysis project Ga0315282, IMG submission 203693) | Sediment microbial communities from Yellowstone Lake, YNP, Wyoming, USA - YL17G07_20 | ecosystem: Environmental > Aquatic > Freshwater > Lake > Sediment | place: USA: Wyoming | collected...
CTGTGAAATCATGGCTGCATTAAACTTGACTCAGCCAACCACTTCACACCACCTCGGTATCCTGGAAAGAGTTGGCTTGATCAGGTCTCGCCGTGAAGGAAAATGGGTGTTCTATCGAATCTCTAGCAAGGTTGCGGCTCTGCTGAACAAGTGGTATGAACTTGCTGAGAGGTCTTGATTGAGATGGGCGAGAAGGCGGTTGGGCTCGGTTGGATTGACAGGCTGCTGGCGGTTTGGATAGGGGTCTGCATAATCATCGGCCTTGGACTCGGCAAGTACCTGCCTGAGCTTGGCAAGTACCTTCAAGTTGGCATTCCAATTGGACTGTTCCTGATGATCTACCCGGCCATGACGAAGATCGAGTTGAAGGAGTTGAAGGAGGCGCTACGAAGTAAGAGGCAGGTTGGCGTAATCGCCTTCTTCAATTACGCCGTAAACCCCTTCTTGCTCTATGCACTCGGATTCGTATTCTTCGAACAGATTCTGCCCTACTTCGGCTTAATCACGCCGGAGACAGCACGTTATCTCTGGACAGGCTTGATCCTGCTTGGCGTAGCGCCCTGCATTGCAATGGTCCTAGTCTGGACTGATCTAGCGAACGGTAATGGTCCACTTGGAATTGTCCTTATGGCGTGGAACTCCATTATCCAAGTCCTCACAACGCCGCTGTACATTGCTCTGCTTGTTGGAACGTACATCGCCATAGATATCGTATTGATCGGAGAGAGCGTTCTTCTCTATCTCGGATTACCGCTGCTCTTCGGTGTAATAACCCGAAGGGAGGTCATCAAACGGAAATCTGAGGACTGGTTGAATAGGAAATTGATCCCCTACTTCAATGCGATGCAGCTTCTGGCACTACTATTCACGATGGTCGTAATGTTCTCTCTGAGAGGAGGCGTGATACTTGATAATCCAAACCTCATCTGGCAGATGGCCATTCCTGTAGTGCTGTTCTTCTTTTTGCTCTTCAACCTAGTATACTACACAACCAAACGCATGGGTTACAACTATGAAGATGCATGCACTATGGGATTTCACTGCACCGGAAGGAACTTTGAACTCGCAATAGCCATAGCGCTAACAGCTTTTGCGTCGATGCCAATGGTGGCTGTCTCAACTGTGGTCGGTCCTCTCATTGAAATTCCAGTGATGCTTACCATTGTCTGGATGGCGCTTCGAAGGCGAAAACACCTCCAGGCAATCAGCGTAGAAACCAAATCTACTCAGAAAGTCGGAAAGGGCGGAGTCTGCTAGCGGAGGTTGGGCCGTGTTGCAGGATGAGGAGAACCCGGGGACTTGTGCATGCGCTGCTAGATATTCTGACCTGATGCGTGTTCCCCCTGCCAAGAAAGACTGGCTCAGAAAAACAACCTGTCCCAGATGCGGGAAGGTCTACTGGACGAACAAGGAAACCGATTACTGCATGGACTGTGAACCTCTCGCCCTCGCGGAGTCATTTTCAAAGAGCGGTTCGACTTGAGCGAATATCTCAGAACCATCTTCGACAAGTTCGAGCTGCAAGTGCGCAAAGGGTTCTACTACACAAGAGATGATCTCTGGGTCAGTGTTGAGAATGGCAAAGCGAAGGTTGGAGTGAGCGACTACCTTCAGAAGACATCGGGCGACGTAGCATTTGTTGAAGTTGCAAAGCCAGGTTCGACAGTTGAGAGGGGCAAAGAGTTCGGGACCATGGAGAGCGCAAAGACAACGGTAGAATTGCTCTCGCCGTTATCAGGAACACTCCAGGAAGTAAACAACAATCTTTCCGGGAAACCTGAATTGGTTAACTCTGACCCCTACGGGGACGGATGGATAGTTGTCATCTCGCCGCTCAACCTAGAAGGCGACCGTTCATCTCTGTTGAGCGCAGAAGAGTACTACACGCTGATGCTCGGAAAATTGCAGAGCGAACATGGAAAGCTGGAGTCTAGGTGAAAATGGAAGGCTCAGATCGGAAGAAGGTGATTATTATACCGTGCAGCGGAATCGGCAAGGCATTTGGCAGTATTAGCCGCGACGCGACCTACGAGGTTACCGAAAACCTACGGAAGGACAATACGCAGACCCTATGCCTCGCCCTGCTTGTCAGCGGAGATGAGGATTCCATACGGCTTGTGCGCGACAACAAATGCATCACGGTTGATGGGTGCCCGCTTCAATGCGCTGAAAAGAACGTCAAACTCGCAGGCGGTAACCTCGCGGGCAGCCTTCGAGTGGTTGACGCGTACAAAGAAAACAGGCATCTGAAACCGAGAAGCGTAACGTTCCTTGATCCCGATGGCCAGCAAATGGCGTTGAAGCTTGCTGAAAGAATCGCGGAAAAGGTGGATGGTTTGTTGGAGGATCAGTAATGGGCGAAGCGCAGGAAAAGAAAGTTGGCATAATATCATGCAGCGGCGAAGATTGCGTTGAAGGAACGATCTCACGAGTAGCCACGCGCCAAGCCCTAGGCAAACTGAGGCCAGATGAGACAGTGACAATTTGCCTTCCATTGTTTCTCGCTGGAGGCAGAGAGGAGAGAGAGTTCGCACGAGACTACCCAACAATAACGGTTGACGGATGCGACAAGATGTGCGCAAAGGTAGCGACGGAACGATACAGTGGAAAACCTGCATCAACGATCGTCGTCACCGACGTATTGAAGAACTTGCATTGCCCGAAGTTGAGTTCCCGTCGAAAATTGAATAACGAAGCACTCGCGGTTACAGAAAAAGTTGCTGAGAAGATTGCGGAAGAAGTCGACGAAGTTCTAAAACATTGGGTGTAGATGATTGCCAGTATACAAAACGAAAGTGATCTGGGTAGGGGGTCACGACGGCGAACTGGCATGTGGTAACGGAGCAAAGATGAGCTTCTCTGCACCCCCAGCTCTTCAGGGCCGTTATGGAGTCATGACGCCTGAAGATGCCTACGTTTCTGCTTTGAACACATGCTTTCACATGATGTTCATCTGGGCCACTGAACGCTTGAAAATCAAGTTAGTCTCCTACGAATGCGAAGCCGAAGGTCACGTAGTCGACTTGCTAGATCGGACTTCAACATTCACTCAGACCATTCTCAGACCCAAGATTAAGGTGAAAGCAGAATCTGCGGCGCGAGTGGGAAAGGCGTTGGAATGGGCTCGAAAGTATAGCCTCATTGCCAACTCAATCAAGCCACCGGTCACAGTCGAACCCCAGATTGAGACCGAACCTTAACTGAAGATGGGTATATGCCCGATATCTTTGAAGAGATCGTTGCGGTAAAGCGAGACCGAAAAGCCGCCGCTCTTGCCACGGTTGTTGGCGGCGAGAAGGGTTCGCCCGGTAAGACAGGGTTCCGCATGCTAGTCTATCCTGATGGCAAAATCTCGGGAACAGTTGGCGGAGGTCTCCTCGAGGCAAAAGTTCGCGAGGAAGCCCTACGCTGCATATCTGACAAGAAACCTAGACTACTCGAGCTGGCGCTTGATGATGAGAGCGCCGACAGCATCGGAGTGCTTTGCGGTGGCAATGTGACGGTCTTCGTGGAATCCATTCAGAGCCCTTCCACGATGTACGTCTTTGGGGGCGGGCACATCGCTGTCCCTCTCGTCCAGTTCGCCAAGACTCTCGAATTCGCTGTTGTCGTCGTAGACGATCGACAGGATTTTGCCAACACGGAACGATTTCCACAAGCGGATGAAGTGAAGGTAGGCGAGTTTGCTAATGTGACCAAATCCATGGACTTCTCTGAAGGAGACTGCGTTGTCATAATCACTCGTGGTCATGCGCACGATGAAACAGTTCTAAAGGAATGCCTCTCGAAGGCCAGACTTCCAAGATATATTGGCATGATTGGTAGCAGAGAGAAGATTGCCAGAACATTCGCTAATTTGAGAGAGCAGGGCATCTCAGAGGAGCTGCTCGCTAAGGTGAGTGCGCCGATAGGGTTGGACATAGGCGCTAGAACTCCCGCTGAAATAGCGTTGAGCATAATTGCAGAGATCGTTGCGTACAGATACGGAAAATCGCTTAAACCAGACCAGCCTTGAGATGCCATTCGTATGAAGGGCCCTCGTAAGATACTGTTCGTCTGCGTAGAGAACGCAGGGCGAAGTCAGATGGCCGAAGCCTTTGCGAAGAAGCTCGGCCTGTCAGCCACGAGCGCCGGGACTCTTCCTGCAACTAGGATCAACCCTTTGGTTGTGAAAGTCATGAAGGAGAAGGGAATCGACCTTTCCACGAACCGTCCGAAAGTGCTCACGATGCAGATGGTGAATGAAGCGGATCTGATCGTTACGATGGGTTGCTCCGTCGAAGAAGTATGCCCCGCTCCCATCGTTGCCAAGATGCAGAAGAAGCTGGTGGACTGGAATCTCAATGATCCCAAAGGAAGGCCCATTGAGATGGTCAGGCAGATCAGAGACGAGATCGAGCGCGAAGTGGCTGAACTGTAATCTCCATTTTCTCAGATCCAAAAGGTAAAGTTACCGTCCGCGGCCACGCGTTACGGTCATGTAAACGCCCGAGAGAATCAATAACGTTCCTAACGCGGCGGCGGGCTCCAGATCTTCGTGCAAAACGAGCCGGCCCAGTAACAACGCTACGATGGGTGTGATGAAGAGTATCAGTGAACTGTTCGTCGCTGTTGTTTTCGTGAACAACCAATACCATCCAACAAAAGCCAACGCGGAACCAAAGACGCCGAGATAGAGCACCGCTGCGATTGCTGTCGGCGTCAACTCGAGAGTCCTCGCTCTTTCAGTCGTGATTCCAACAAGGGATAGGGCAACCATTCCTACGATTGATTGGATGAGGATGTTGCTTGCGGGATGTATCTCGCCCGCGTACTTTTTCGCAACCACATTACCCAATGCTCCCGAAGCGGCACTGCCAACGATTGCCAAGCTGCCTAGTAGCGACAATTGCATCATTGAGCCCTGCGCTGACGCCAAGTCGCGCCAAAATACCACGGCGACGCCCGTAAAGGCGACAATTACTCCAAGCGCCTTGCGTCGCGTTATCGGTTCATTCTCGATCAGCAGGTGGGCGAATATTACGACGAAGAGTGGAAGCGTAGCGGATAAGACGGCGGTTAATCCTGACGTGATGTACTGTTCTCCCCAGAACACTAGCCCGTAAACTAGTGTGATCTGGAATACACCAAGGAAGAGCATCACAATCCAGGAGCTTCTATCTCTGGGAATGCGGGCATGAAGGAGGGGCACCATAAACACAAGGAATACTGACGCGACCACAAACCGTATCCCAGCAAAAAGGAACGGGGGAAGAAAACCAAGGCCCACCTTAATCGCCAGCCACGTGGACCCCCAGATTAAGGAAAGGGCAGCAAAAACTAGGCTGGGCAGTTTCTCAGGCAGGGGCTCCACCGGCAGGAGAGTCAATTGAGTTGTATTTCTCGTTACCTACACCACGCAACCTAGGGATATCACTATGCTCGAGTCAGTACGCGGAACCATAGAGGATTAAGTCATCAAGAATTGTGACACGATTCCGAGAAGGGGACACACGATTTAGAACGCAGCAGCAATTGTAAGACAATTCAGTGAAGACGTAAGACAATTCACTGCTCTGGATCTTCTAGCCTAGAGTTGTCGCTCGCATTATCCAAGCGTGGCCGATAGTGCCCAATGCAATCTTTTGAGTACACTATGAGGGTGTTGTAGTTGTGGCTGGTGTGGAACCCTTTAGGTAAAATGCTTTGGCGATAACGATTAACCCGACGCCGACCAGTACCATTGGTGCGAAGATATGCCACGGAATGCGAGCCTCGGTTAGGAGAGGTATGCCAAAGAACACTGCCATGGCAACTATGGCGGGGCGATATCGTCCACGGAACACTAGACCGGATCCAATCGCTATACCCAGCACAACCATGATCCCCGGCCACCACCAATCAGCGAACCAGATCACGCCTAACCGGATGAGAAATAGACCGCCCGTTATTCCGCTACCGGCACGTTCCTTGTCCATATTGGTCAAGCGAATGTTGGGCCTTTCAGAACAAAAGACTGTTCTATCGAAGACTGAGAATTTTGGGATATCCGAACTTCGAACAATAGCTACTTGTGGGTGGACGTGTTCCTCCGCTTTGTAACGGTCGATTGATGTAGGAAGATTCCAGATCCTGAAGGAACATCCTTCTCAACAACAACGCCTGGACCAATCCATGAATTGGAGCCAATTCGTACGCCGGGCATTATGCTTACGTTGATACCGGTCTGAACATGGTCGCCTATGATAGCTCCAACCTTGTTTCTGCCGGTGTTATGCTTTCGGCCTTTGATTCGCATTTGGATCGGTTCCTGATCGAACCGGATGTTTGCTGTAATGGTTCCAGCGGCCAAGTTGCAGTTTTCGCAGATTATGCTATCACCCACATATGAGAGGTGAGGCACCAAGGTTCCGTTCATGATGATACTATTCTTGACCTCGCATGAGGTCCCAATAGTCACGTTGTCGCCGATTGATGTGGAGGGACGAATTCGCGCATTCGGCCCAATCTTACTTCCACTGCCAACGTAGACGGGGCCTTCAACGTACGACCCGGACTTGATTGATGCGTTCTCCTCCAACCAGATCGGCCCCTTCAGCGTACAGCCCTGCTCTACTGTACCCTTAACTCGGTGAGGCAGCAATGTGAGGCAGCGCACATTGGCTTCGAGAAGATCCCAGGGTCGCCCGATGTCCATCCAGTCTTCGCGAGCGATTATTGCGGCCTTGAGTTCCTTGCCCTCATCCACTATTCGCTGAAGAGAAGACGTAAGCTCGTACTCTCTTCGCTTGGACACGCCTATCTTGTCTATGGCCTGGAAAACCTCTTCGTCCAGCACGTAAATGCCAGTATTAATCCAACCCTCCGCTAACCCACGCTCCGGTTTCTCAACAATTTTCACGACCCTGTCCGCTTCCAGTTTCACAACACCATATTCCGAAGGGTTCGGCACGCGCACAACGCCCATGACACGAGTGGACTCCTCAGCCTTGTCGAGTACCGTCTGAATCGCAGACGCATCCACAAGCAGATCTCCATAGACTGCAAGAAAGCGTTCCTTGCCCACCGCGTCGTAAGCAATCCGCAATGCGGAAGCAGTTCCTGTCCAACGTTTCTGATCCAAATAGTCAACGTGGACACCGTAGCGGCCTCCGTCACCTAGCGAAGATCGGATCTGTTCGTTCTTGAATCCAACCACAACGAGAACATCAGTCACCGAATTCTCGGACAAGGCTTGAAGGATGTGCGAAAGAATCGATTTGCCACCCACTGGCAACAGATGCTTGGGACGATCCTCGGCTAGAGGCCAAATACGTGAACCTTCCCCCGCCGCGAGAACAACAGCCTTCAAGTTTGCCAAAGTCCCCTCCACTTTCGTCTTACAGGCTCTGTAAGACGTAGCTTAGCGCTTTAAATTAGAGCATACATTGGAGAGAATGTGCACTGAGGATTAACCATGCCATTTGACGTCATTTCATTCCTCGTAGGCGTTGCAGCTGGTGCGCTAACAGGCGGCCTAGCAGCCATGCTCCACGGCTTGGAAAGTGTGGCGGACCTGCAGGAACGAGTACGCCGGCTTACTAGAGAAATGCAGAGACTGAACGACAACAGCCTACCGCAAGATGCCAATCAGCCTGATTCGAAGTTCAAGATGAAGGAACTTCAGCGCGACCTAGACGAGATACACGAGGAAATCAGGCGTATGTACAAGCGAACGTCACGTTGAGTTGTACCAGAGCACTGGCTACGCGGCTTTTGGTTGTTCTGTGATTGTGGCTTTTGTGGCGATAACACCGGACGGGATCGATAGTAGTTTCGATTTTCGTACTCCTACGTGGCGTAGGGGCGCTATCTTCTTCGCAAGGTTGTACACATCCGAGCCCAGTTTCCCTAGGACAGCTTCATGAGCCAACTGCTCATAATCCAATGTAGACGCTTTCTCGTCCACAATCTGCTTCATTATCTGACGAATCCCATGTTCCTGCGAGGCCTTAATGCGATCACGGGTGAACGCTACGATCGAGATTCGAGTTGAGTACTGGTCTTTGGTGGTTACGTTGAATATGCCGTCGAGCCGAGTGCTGCCGCGTCGAACTAGGCTGCGCAAGTAATCGGTTGCATATTCGTGAGACTTCAGAATCGTATCTGCACGGTGATCTGTGGAATTCGAGACTAGGAAGTAGAGTTTGATGGACTGGTGGGCGAAGTCGTTCGTTATGTCGTATAGAGTGGTTTCTACGACGCGTCCAATTATGGCGTTTGGGTCTTCGCAGGGAACGCTGGCTACAACCATCTCTCCAAAGTAGGAGGGGGAGTACACGTCGTACCATTCTTTTGATCGCCATTTGTCCCTGACTTTCTTCGTCGCTTTCGACAAGTAATCTACACCAGTTCCACGGAATTCAGCAACCTACCATTCGGGGGCTATTTAAATCGTACAGCCGAACCTCACTTGATCTTCCCGATCGCAGATTCGGCTGCGCGTATGCATCGGAAAATATCCTGAACCGTGGCCTGCAAAGTCTCAATTCGTTTGCAGTTCCTGATTGCGACTCTCAGCACTTTTCCATGCGCGGTCGCTGTGATCTTCATTCCCCCAGCCTTTACCTTGTTGTCTGGCGTCAATGCTTGCATTACGCTCTTCGACAAATTGGCTGAGGAATAGTAGATTTCGATTTCAGTTTCCAAGGGTTCCTTGCATCTGCCCGCATATGAATTCGTCAAGTTCCTGCAGGAAGGGCGTCGGGTCTTCGACCTTAATGTGGGCGCCAGCTGCCACATTGTGCCCACCCCCAAACCCAGAATACTTCTTGGTGGTCGCGTTGAGAGCCGCTCCCAGGTTAACGCCCGCTTTGAGTAGTTTTTGTGGAGCACGTGCGGACAGCTTTATGCCGCTATCCTTGGCTCGGGTTAGGACTATGATTGCGTGATCAGGAGAAAGGCTTCCCGCCGAGGAGAGAATAGAGGAGAATGCGCCTGTCATGCTCTCTTGAATTGTGTTCTCGCCGCGGATAACCCAAATCGCCGTGAACTTCTGAACCGCGTCCGGGGTTTTCGTTAACCATTCCATGTAGTTGGCCAGAGTCTTCCTGTAAGTGCTGACAACCTCGTTCGCTTCGTCCAAAGCCGTTCTCCGATCCCCCAAGCCAACGCTGATTCCTATCGATGGATTTCCTGTCCGCCCACACGCATTCAGCAAAGCCGCGTACTCTCGTCCATCTCTGGTTGGACTCCCAGCGGGTTCGTTGACCAGCGTGTAGACCGTCCCAACCATGTCGAGAACAACACTCGACTGGAACCCGATGTGACTTAGGTGCGCGATTATTGCGTTGACGAGCTTCTGCTTCTCCTCCTGAGATAGGTCTGCCAGAGTCCGGAATCTATCGCCATTCTTGATCTGAATCCCCGCACTGGAAAGAAGCGTCAAGCAGTTATCCTCCCGACCGCTCAGATCAGGAAGATAGGGCGTTGTCGTGTACGCTAATGCTCGGTATATGGGCCTAGTCTCGCGACCATACAGGACCAGGTCGGAGTCCACTCTCAAATTTCCACACGACACACCATCCTGGACAAGGCGCTCATTCAATCCCATTAGCGTCCGTTTTTCGTTCTTGTCCTGCATATCACCCAAAGCGCCAACAACCGCCAGCGCGCTTAGGTCCATGTTCCGGTCCGATACTTGCTTCGCAACGAAGTAGCTTACGCCCGCAGCGCTAACCAATCTCGCGCCATCGATCCCGAACTCATGAGGGTTGAGCTGCAACACTTTGCTGGGAGCGGTGCCGGTAGGTGGATGATGATCCAAAACTAAGGCGGCTTTTGCTTCAAGTTGAGTGCCGAGTAGGTCTAGGTAACCGCTACCAATGTCCGTTAAAATAGCCAGGTCTGGTTTCGTGGCTGAGATCTCAGCCACAATATCCTCTCGGAGTTCTTCGACGATTCTGAGGGTGAATCTTGCTTTCGCTCGTGATAGAACTGCACCGATTATTCCGGCTGAGGATAGGCCGTCTGCGTCGTGATGAGAAACGGCCACTATGAATGAGTCGTTTTGTATGTGTTCCTTGATTACGTCCGCCAGTTGTTTCGCTCGATCAAGGAAGGCGACATGATTTGCGTCTGCGGCCATCACCAATTCACTATGCCACTGACGCTACAACGTGCTTGTACTGCCAATCCGGTCGGAGCTGCCCTTTGGCTCGGTAGTATTTGACCAAGCGATGTATCTTCGACTCCACCATCGCCAGAGATCGCTTGTTCACGTAATCCTTCCGATTCTTCTCCAAGTGTCTGCGCAAATCATCAGCTGTCTTAACCAGTACGTTCAGGTCTTCGGGAATATTGCCTTCCCGCTGACCTGCCTTCAGAATTTCATGAATCCTCTTGCCCGTAATTGACTTTACAAGCGGAACCCCATAACGATCTCGTAATACCACGCCGATGATGCTTGCGGCATTCCCCTCCCTAGATAACTTCAGAACTAAGGCCTCCACCTCTTCAGGGGTGTACTTGCACCATGATGGAGCTTTCTTGCTAATCGGGCGGGTTGACCCGGACCGTCCTCGCTTGCTGGTGTACAGTCTCGCCATTCTTTAACACAATCCGATGAGTACTCGCAACTTCCGCCGTCTACTCGCAAACTCGATTATTTAACTTGTCTGAGAAGCACAGGATTATGACACTGGCAAGTTATCGCGTGGGTTGATCTCGACGTGCAGGAGAAGACCGAGCTACTTCGCTGGGCCACCGAGTATTCTTTTGATGCTACCTTTTGTTCGGATTACTGCTTTGATCGGCCGCTATGCAAACGGTAATTCCACTCAGGTCGAAATGAGTCACGGCCGTACTGCTAGTCTTTGCGCGGGCTACGTCAAAAGTAATTGACGCAGATTCAGAACACATGTGGATTCGTTCTGGGATGACATAAGGCATATTAGAGAGAGCCGTAAACTCGGCGGGCTAAGATGTACCATGAAATTCCTAATCCGGTTGCATATGCCAACAGAATACGGAAACAAAATGCTACAAGACCCCGGCTTTCCAAAGAAACTTGAGAACGTTCTGAGCCAAATCAAACCAGAAGCAGTCTACTTCTCTCCCATCGATGGGGAGAGAGGCATCTACATGATAGTAAACCTTCCCAGCGCCGACATGATAGCAACAATATCCGAGCCACTCTGGATGACCTTTAACTGCAAACTAGACTTCGAACCAGTCATGGAACTGAGCGATCTTCAGAAAGGACTGCAAAACCTCAAGAAGTAGAAGTACGCGTCAAGAGGCGCAGTCCCCTCTTCTTTACCCAGTCGACAAATCCTGCGGATTCGGACCCTCAATCTATCTCGTGCGGCTTCTCTAATTAGCACACTTGTTGGTTCCTAGCCTGATAGATTCGTATTGTACGCGATTAGCGAGTCGACTTAAACCACCTGCAGAACTTCGTGAACGCTTTCGCGCGATGCGAAAAAGAGTTCTTCTCATCAGCCGCCATCTCCGCGAATGTTCTCCCGTTACCGGCGAACGGCACGAAAATTGGATCAAAGCCAAAACCGAATCTTCCTTTTGCGCGTTGGCTGACTGTTCCCTTAACGATCCCTGTGAAGCACTTAGGATGTTTTCCTGGTTGGCAGTAAGCCACCGCTGCTTGGAAGGAGGCTTTCCGGTCGGCTACACCTTGCATTACCTTCAGAACCCCAGCCCACCCGATCTTCTGGAGTACATATGCCGAGTATGGGCCTGGGAATCCATTCAGTGCATCCACGAAGAAGCCCGCGTCCTCTGCAACAACACTCCGACCCTTGGAGCTTGCCATGTGTGCTGCGGCGAATGACGCGATCTCCGTAAGCTTGTCCGCTTGAATCTCCAGTTTCTCGACATTTAGGTGCTTTAGTTGAACGCCGAATTTTGCAGCCAGTAAAGCTGCCTCAGTGAACTTGCCCCTGTTTGAGGTGGCGAAATATACAGTTCGATCAGGCTCTCTCAAAGTATCGCCCCCTCTGTTCAATCTCATGCATCTTGTGCAACATCTTCTTTCCCTGCTTCTGGCCCACCACTGACGTGTAACCTTTCATGAACGCATTGAAAACAACAGTATGGAAGGCGTAGTGAGTACTTTTCATAGCTCGGTTTAGGAGAAGAAGGTCGACCCCTTTATCCTCAGCTTCCTTTGAGAAGTTGCCCAGGCCGAAGTCAATCATGAACAACTTTCCCTGCTCACTCAGAACGTTAGAGATCGTCATATCACCGTGAACTATCCCGCCCTCATGCATTCTACCCAGGATTACGCCAAGTGAGCTGCATCGCTCTCGTTTTGCATGCATTGGAATTCTGTAAAGCTCCTCCTTCAGTGTCGGACCGTTCACATATTCCATTATAATAGTTGAGGATTCTGGGTCTATGTGTTGAATCGTTGGCACTGGAACGCCTAGCTTTCTGACTTCGTGCATCATGTTCGCTTCATGACTGGTTCTCATTCGACGAATCGCGTCGTCTAGCTCCGGGATTCGATACGCCTTGGGAATACGCTGTTTGCGAATTGCGGGTTTCCCAAACCATTCTTCCAGGTAAATCTCAGCCTCGGCGCCCTTGTAGACTAGTTTAGGTTCCATGATCGTTTCTCCAGGGGATCTCGACATCCTCAAGCCTCCATTTCGGTCTTACCCGCGCCTGATCTATGGTGGTGACGACTCCGGCGCGAAAGGCGAGCATTCCCGTCCACGCGATCTGAGCACCATTATCACCCGAATATCGCCCTTCCACCACGTAGAACGCTGCATCATGCAGCCTAGAAACCTCACGCAACTTGCTCTGAAGCGCCTTGTTAGCCGCAACCCCACCGGTTAACAATACCTCCTTCTTTCCAGTGTACGCGAGGCTCCTCTCAACGGCCTCGGCAAGCATTGAGCAGGAAACTTCCTGCATCGAATAACACACGTCCTCCAACCTCTTTCCGGAGCGAAGCATCGCCAATGATGCCGTCAGCAAACCGGAGTAGGACACGTCATTACCCTTGACCACGTATGGCAACGGGATGAATTCAGTAGACTTTTGAGTTAACTTCTCGATCTCCGGGCCTGCGGGTGATGGTAGATTGATCTCCCTAGCGAACATGTCGTACAGATTCCCGAGCGTGATGTCCTCCGTCTCCCCGAAGATCCGCCAATGTCCACCAGAGAACGCTGCGATCGCCGTGTGACCCCCCGAAACCAGAACGATTAAAGGGTCAGTTGCGCCGGCCGTCAAAGTCCCGATCTCGATGTGGCCGATTGCATGGTTAACGGGGATCAATGGAATTTGTAAGTAAGATGACAAGGCTCGGGCAACCGTTGCGCCGACCCTGAGACATGGACCTAAGCCCGGACCAAGGGCCACTGCGACACCCGCAAGTTTCGAGGCTCGAATCTTGGCTTGGCTTAGGGCTTGAGAGACTAGATGCGCCGCGACTTCGCTATGATGCTCCGCAGCCTCCCTTGGATGAATCCCCGTCCCCGGGGCGGAGGTGTAAACGTCGCGAACGTCGGATAGAATTTCACCTCTATCAGTTACAACGCTTACTCCGAACGTGTGCGCAGTGGACTCTATCCCTAGGCAGTACAAGACTATCGTGAACTGCACTGCAACATGCGACTAAGAAAAATGTCTCGAATTTGTTCGTTAACTTAAAATAAGGTGGGCGTAAGGTGAATTCGGAAATGGTGCTTCGGTTGAAAGGTGACCGAGAAATCGTCCAATAACACGCTTTCCTCCTCCAATCCCCTAAACTCGACTCTGCACCATTCAAGAACTGGTCGCTTAGAATCAGCTGGTTATGATGAAGCGCCAAGCTTTCGGAGGAACACGTTTTGAGCAATCATGTAGGCGAATTACCGAAACAATACAGCCCCAAAGCCGTTGAGAACGAAGTTAAGGCATTTTGGGACAAGGAACACGTGTACGAGTACGTCAAGAAGGCGAGATCGAAGGGCCAGAAATTCTACTTCCTAGACGGCCCACCGTTCCCCAGCTCGGATACACCTCACATTGGCACTTGCTGGAACAAAGTCGTCAAGGATACTGTGATCCGTTACAAGCGAGCTCGCGGATTCAACGTTCGCGATCAACCCGGATACGACTGCCACGGTCTCCCCATCGAACTCGCGATAGAACAGAAGTTCGGCGTCAAATCAAAGAAGGATATCCAAACCTTCGGCCTCGAACGGTTCGTCTCTGAATGCAAGCGATTCGCCGAATCAAACTCGAAATCCATGACTCAGACCTTCCAGGAACTTGGAATTTGGATGGATTGGGACAAGCCGTACATGACTCATGACGACGACTACATAGAAAGTGACTGGTGGAGCCTCAAACGCGCGTGGTCTAATGGTCTCTTCGAGCACGGTCAACGGGTTGTTCACTGGTGCCCCCGCTGCGAAACAGTCCTCTCCGACTACGAGGTTGTACTCGAATACAAGATGCTGCGCGATCCGTCGATCTACGTGAAGTTCCCGGTCGAAGGCGTCGAAAACGAGTTCATACTCATATGGACCACCACACCTTGGACTCTGCCATCAAACGTCGGAGTAATGGTGAACCCAGACTTCCAGTACGCCAAAGTCCGATCTGTCCAGGGCACACTCATACTCGCAGAGGCTAGAATCCCTGAAGTCGAGAAGGTAGCCGAAACCCATCTGGAACTCCTAGAAACATTCCCCGGAACGAAACTTGAAGGACTGAGGTACAGATCGCCATTGGAGAACCTAGTTACCGCACAACGCGAACTTCAGAATGCTCACCGCGTAGTTCTCAGCAAGGACTACGTTACACTTGAAGAGGGCACGGGTTGTGTTCATACCGCTCCCGGCCATGGAGAAGAAGACTATGAGGTCGGAGTGCTAAACAAACTTCCCGTGTTGATGCTTGTAGATGATCAGGGCAAATTCACAGAAGGTGCCGGAAAATACGCCGGCAAGTCGGTAAGAGACACTAACAACGAGATCATAGAAGATCTCAGATCACTTGGAATGCTGCTGCAAGCTGCGGAGATAGAGCACAGAAGCCCGGTCTGTTGGCGCTGCAGAACACCACTGATCATCAGAGCCACCGACCAGTGGCTTGTACGGGTAGCACACCTCAAGGAGCAAATGATCAAAGAGGTCGATGCGACTCTCTGGATACCAGACTGGGCGGGCACTAATCAATTCAAGAACTGGCTACAGGGGCTCAAGGACTGGGTCGTCTCACGGCAGAGGTTCTGGGGCACTCCACTGCCCGTCTGGATCTGCAGCTCTTGTGGAGAACAGCGAGTAGTAGGCTCCCGGGAGGAGCTTCTCGGAAATGCTGTCGAAGCAGCTGAAGTGCCCAGCCTACACATCCCTTGGGTAGACAAGGTGAAACTGCGATGCAAGTGCAGTGGCGAGATGAATCGCATTCCTGACGTGATGGTGGGATGGTACGATTCAGGAGCAGCGTCATACGCGTGCCTAAGTCACCCTAAGAATCCACAGGTTACGAAAACCTGGTGGCCCGCCGACTTCATAGTTGAAGGACGCGACCAGATCTCAGGCTGGTTCTTCTCACTCCTCAAAGCAGGCCTCGTAGCAATGGATAAGTCTCCCTTCAAAACGGTCCTAATGCACGGTTTCGTCCTAGACGACGCCGGACGAGAGATGCACAAGTCATTAGGCAACTTCGTGACGGCACAGGAAGTCGTCGAGAAGTTCAGTCGAGACATCTTCCGCTACTACGTCTTGCACAGCACACTGTGGGAGGACCTGAAGTTCTCTTGGAATGCAGTGAAGCAGTACAGCGGAGATCTAAGCACTTTTTGGAATACATTCGTCTTCGCCAGCACCTACATGAGCTTGGACAAATTCGAACCCGGTAAATGGAACCCAACGAAGCTGGCGAAGTCACTTCGCCCTGAAGATCGATGGCTGCTTAGTCGAACTCATCGAACGATCAAAGAAGTCACAACAGCCATGGAGGAGTACAGACTTCATGAGGCCGTTAGAAAACTCAAAGAATATCTGCTCGAGGATTTGAGCCACACTTATGTGCGCTTCATTAGACGTCGAACATGGACGGAGAAGCAGACGCGCGACAAACTCGCCGCTTACGCGACACTATATGTTGCGTTGAAATCAGCCCTTGCGATGATGAGTCCAATTGCACCATTCTTCTCTGAATCGCTCTACCAGCACATGTTCAGAAACGCCGAGCCGGGACATCCGAAGACCGTACATCTCTTGGACTGGCCAACTCATGAGGACAAGTGGATAAATGACTCACTCGAGGCGCAAATGAACGAAGCTCAGGCCATCCTCTCCGCAGTGGCCGTGGCCCGCAACGAGAAGAACCTGAAGCAAAGACAGCCCGTCCCACAAATTGCGATAGCTACAGACTCCAAGACAACCCGACTGGCGCTGAAAATCTACTCATCACTTATGCTTGACCAAGCCAATACACGCATAATGAAAAGCACGACGAAGAGTTCTGCCGCAAAGTACGATGGAAACGCCGAACGCTTTGCCAAAGCTGAGTTCGCAGCAGGCACAGTCTACGTAGACCTGAAACTCAGCCCAAAGGACATGGCCGAGGGATTAGCGCGCGATGCAGTAAGACGAATGCAACAGATGCGGAAGGAGATGGACCTGAAGGTGGATTCCTACGTTCACGCATACGTCACAGCACCAACACCCGAATCAGCAAAGTTACTCCTCACAAAACGCGCATATATCGCTCGAGAGATCCGAGCTAAGAAACTGGTCATATCAACAGAGAAGGCGGAACTCCCGGCTCCGTACTATACTAAGGCTTGGCAGATCGACGAGAAGCCTTACCAATTCAGCCTATGCGAAAGTTCACAGATCAAATCCAAGGCCTGAGCGCTTAGCCAGCTTAAATTAAAGCTGGACTTCGATGAATAGGCGCTCAAGCAGTTCTTTGTATCTGTTCCTTATCGTGACCTCGGTTACATTTGCGATCTCTGCGATCTCACGTTGCGTCTTCCGCTCGTTCGTGAGTACAGTGGCGATATAGGTTGCGGCTGCGGCGATACCTGTAGGTCCGCGGCCACTCGTAAGTTTCATTTCCTTCGCGATTTCCAGAATCCTAATTGCAATCGCTTCAGCTTTTCCAGATATGACGAGCTTGTTGCTAAAACGTGCAGCGTAGTTCCTGCTTGTCGATGGGGGCACGAAGGCTTCAAGCTCACGAACCATGAAGCGGTAACTTCGACCGATATCCTTCTTGTTCAAACTGGATGAAACCGCGATCTCGTCGAGTGTTCTAGGCACACCGCATTGCCTGCAGCTCATGTAGATCGCAGCCGCGGTGACGTTGTGAATGGATCGTCCGCGAATCAAACGCTTCTTTATCGCCCGGCGATAAATGACCGACGCCGTTTCAAGAATATTCTTAGGAAGGTTAAGCGATGAAGAGAGCTTGCTCAGTTCCGCGAGCGCAACTGCGAGATTTCTTTCTGTGGCGTCAGAGACGCGGACTCGGCTTTGCCACTTCCGAAGCTTATACAGGTCGAGTCGTTGCGTGGCGGTTGCGCGTTTGCCTAGCGCTCGTCGATCGCGCCAGTCGATGACCGTTGAGAGACCCTTATCGTGGATCGTGTAGGTTAACGGTGCCCCGACACGTGTACGTTTTGCTTTTTGCTCGTCGTCGAAAGCGCGCCATTCAGGTCTTGTGTCAGCCAACTTCTCGGCGATGACACATCCACAAGTCATGCAAACGATCTCAGCGGCTTCGTAATCGCGCATTAGCTTTGGTCCGCCGCACTCGGGACATACGCGTATCTTGGTTGCGGACTGTAGCGATTCCCCTACTTCTGAGTCAGATTCCTCGGACACTTTCTCTACCCTAATCCAAAGAGTATACGATTCGGCCGACGAATTTGGCTGGAGAGTTAGCGGTTGGTCTGATTGAAAGGTAAGGCGCAGTCACTGGTCCGAATAAGTCTTGGACTTTTCCAATCTCCTTCAGTTTACTGTCGCAAGCTATAGTTCCGACTTTTACGAAGCCAGCTTGTTCGCATTTCACTATGAGGCTCTGGCTCTTTGAGAAATGGAGAATTTTGCCGAGCCTCCGCAAACTGTCTCCGTCACTCCCGCCGTGGGACATTCACGAGTCGGGAACGTATATAAACTTAGATATCGTGCAACATTCCTCAAATTGACGCGACGGTTTTTTCAACAAACATTTACATGACACGCCTCATTCATTCCGTCTCAAAACGTGAACGAAATCATTGTATCACTTACGATCACTAACGATCTTCAATCTCGGAGTGAGGCGGCATATACCTCAAGGAGAAAATGGACTGGAACGTTGCGGTTCACCCCTGAACGTTTTTTACGCAGCCAAAAGCAACCTTAGACTTCGAATGGTAGCTCGGGTCAGATGATAAAGGGCGTAGTGCTCACAAATTTCATGTCGTACGAAAATTCCTACGTTCCGTTAGAACCCGGGCTAAACCTCATCTGCGGACCAAACGGAGCTGGCAAATCATCAATACTACTCGCAATCTCCGTAGTCCTGGGCCAAGCGTACACGGAGCGATCCAAACGCCTAAGCGACCTGATAAAGTGGGGGAATGAGGAAGCAAGAATCACTCTGATTCTGGATAATACTGGAAGCAAGAAGCCATTCCCGCACTTCCATTCTGACCAGGTCACGTTGACTCGAGTGCTCAAGCATAGTGGCACATACTACTACATGCTACAAAACAAACCCGCGCCAAAGTCTGTCGTCACAGATGTTTTCAGAAGCCTAGGTCTGAACCCCGACAATATCCTCGTCATTATGCATCAATTCATGGTAGGCCGATTCGCCGCCGTAAGCGCACAAGACAAGCTCAAGATGCTCGAAGAGGCCGTCGGCTTCCAATCTTACCGAGAAGAGGTACAGGATGCAAGAATGCGATTGGAGAGCGTGATGAGTGAGGAACAATCTCTCGCTCAGGTTCTGGAGTCGACGAAGGAAACGCATGACTACTGGAAACGCGAATATGACAAGTACCAGCAGAAACGGCAACTCGAAACCAAACTCGAATCACTGAGACGAGAACTGAATTGGAGTAAGATACAAAAACGCAAGGAGGCCCACAACCGGCTCGAAGCAAGAATCGAATCCAAAACCAGAGCTCTCCAATCAATTGAGAATAAAATCCAGGAATTGGCTGAGTCAAAGAAGAAACGCCAGGCAAAATTTGACGAAATGAACTTAGGCCGAGTAGAGCTTGAGGATCAGCGCGTTGAACTCGTCAAGGAGACAACGACCCACGAAGTAAACCTCACGTGGACTACTAATCTTCTAAACAACTTTCAGACAATTCAACCCGAAGTAGCGAACCCGCCGAAGCGGGAGCTCGAAGTACTTGACAAGCTCAAGCTCTCGTGGTCAGAGACTGCGGAGGAATCTCAAAGGAAACTCAACAGAGCGAAAGACAAGTTGACGTCTCTGACTGACAAGATGGTGGACGCGAGCGGCCGACTCGAAGATGCCCTTTCTAGGCTGATTGATACGAACGTGGAGTTTGAAGTTTCAGGGTTCAAGCGGAAACTGCTCGCGGAGGAGATCGCCGACCTGCAGGCACAGGTTCGACTAGCCAAAGAAGAACTGGACCCAATGATTGCCTCCGCACAGAAAGAAGGCCCCCCAATAGAATGCCCGAGAAAGATTCTCGAGATCATGTTTGACATCGGTGCGGTTGAGGAGCAGATGCGACCGCTCGCCGCCATCTCCGAAGATGTCGAGAAAATGTACTCATCGTACGCAAAGGTCTACGAGGACCTGCGGCAAAAAGCGGATCAGGTAAGCCACAGCCGCCAAGAAGTGCTGACTGAACTTGACAAGCGCCTCGCCAGATGGCGAGAAGTGCTAACCTCATTCCTGGAGGAGGTAACGGTCCGCTACAATGAGACCTTGGTTACGGTAGCGGCAACAGGTTCGATACGCCTCATCTCGTCCCGGGATATCGAGAAGTGTGGCCTTGAGATCCTCGTGGGGTTCAAAGGCAACAAACCCACTCCTCTAGACGCATTCACTCAAAGTGGTGGGGAGCGGAGTATCGCCATGATAGCGTTCCTTTTGGCTCTCCAGCAGCATATTACATCCCCCTTCAGAGCCATCGACGAGTTCGACGTGCACATGGATCCGAAGAACCGCGAACTCGTCACTCAACTGATCATTTCAAGCGCAAAGGACATGACGGAAGGGCAGTATCTGGCAATCACCCCCGGACAGGTCAATGTCACTGACAATAGCCACGTGATTGTTGTCCAGAATGTCGAGGGCTCGTCGATTGTGAGTGAGCTGAAATGAAAGCGGAAGAAAATAAGAAGCCAAGCCGAGTTACGCTTTCGGCCGGGAGAAAGGAGCTTCAGGAGATAGTGGAAACCTGTGACGCGATATCGGATAGGAAGTTCAATCCCTTCTTCCTCGATGTTGACTTAGGAGTGGAAACGCTTCGCAAGTACTTCCCGCTTTGGGAACGATTCGAAGACCACTGCCGAGACGCTCATACGATCAACAGACTATCGGAGGTAGTTAGACTCCAGAACACCCAACTGAAATTCCAGTCAAGCGCACTCTATTCTGAACCAGAATTCATTGCTCGAAAAATCGAGCGCATGAGCGAGAAGCGACTGGCAGAGATCTTCCTTCAAAGCTGGCATCCACTCGCCGAGTTAGAGCAGCTGACGAATGAAGCCATCGCCAACTCACTGGATTACTGGAATACTCTCCTGCCGATTGCGGAACGCTGGAAGAGAAGAGACTACCAGCAAGGTCGAGGCCCGGGCAAGGCTAGTTCAGATACCCTTACAGGGCTAGGGATTCACGGGGAAGAGTTCGGCAAGCACTTGGTCGGGTTGTGGGACGAGTTGCGAAAGCTGTACGAGGCGGAGCATCATCCGATCGACTACTGGCAATTCATCCAAACGCAATCGTACGGAGATACCGTCCAGAGGGCCTACTTCGTCAGCTTCCTGGTCACCTACGGTTATGCGAAACTCCACTCGGAGGCGAATCAATTGGCGTTGACGCCAATCGATAAGCCCTTGGAGAAAACCTCGCCAGGAGCCATCAGCTTCCCGATACCAATACCCAGGAGCGTTAAGAATAATGGAGAGCAAGGAGAACCAGCAAGATCAGAGTAAGAGCTTCTACACGGACAAGCTGAAACGCGCCATCCACCTGCTAATGTTCCGGCGCGGAAAAATGCCCGGCGCGAGAGAATGGGAGCTAAAAGAGAAGTTAGGCAAGAATTACGAGCAAGTACTCGCACAGCTAAACGAACTCCTTTCCGAGCTTGATCTGGAGATCAAGAAGGTATCAGAGCCACGATCTGAAGAGATGTCACGGGAAGTAGCCCCATTATCAATTGAAGCAAGGTACTTGGTCACCTTGAAAGGTACTCTGGGAGTGAAGGAAGCGAAAATGATTGGGTGGCGTATAGACAATCTGTCAGCGCTTAGCGCCTCTATCGCCTACTTGGTCTCAAAGCAGGGCAAGGCACCACGAGAGGACATGGAAAGGCTTCTGGCTCACAAGTTTGGACGATGGAAAGCCGTTACGCTAGTGGACATTTTCCTCAGGACCGGATACCTGGAGGAAGACGATGCGGGAATAATGTCACTTGGATGGCGGACGAACTCCGAAGTGGACCTCAGACAGTTGATGACGAAGATGGCTGAGGCAAAGCTCTAGCTCGACTCATCTTGCGATTTGGTTACCTGCTGAAGGAAGTCTCGCGGGTACCGTTTCTGAGAAACGAAGGCCCTCACGTTTCCTCGTTTCACATGCTTCGACATTTCCAGCAGTTGTTCACGGATTGCGTAATGGTCATGGATCTTGCTTCTTCCGAGAACTGTTAGAACCTCGCCCAAGAAGAACGCCGGCAACCTGTGCTTGTTGCACATGGGGCAGGCGCAGTTCAATTTTCCTCCGTACTGTTTGTCCCATTCCTTTCGCTTGAAGACACCCCAGTTAGTTGAATCGAACATGTTGATTTTGTCCTTCGTGAGCGGGACGGGGGGCGGTGGAACCACCCAACGATTGTAGCTATCAACCCCGAAGAGCGGCAACATCATACCCTCCGAGCATGGAAGCAGGCTTCTCGCGAATCGAATTTTCGGCGGTACCTGGAAGACGTGAACCCAAAGCTTGGGATCCTTTCGCTTCGCGTCCTCAAGAGATCGGAGGGCCTGATAGTAGAAACCGCCTTTCATGTCAAACCCGATCAGTTTTGATCCTCGTTTTAGGATGGGGTTGAGACTCTTCTCGAACTCATCCTTATCCACCGCAGGTGCTAGGACGGGCATTACGGGCTTGTCCAGCCCACGGTTCGCCAGCCACCGTTCAGCGAACCTATAGAGCGCCAAGAAGTCCTTCGGAGATACGCCGGGACTCTGCTGAACGGTGATCACGTCCATGTCCGCAAAATACTGCAAATCCAGTACCGTTCGGAGGTCACTGGATTCAATTACCGCAGCCTCACCCTTGAATATCAGAAACAGTAGACTGAGCGCGTCTTCGTGGGCCGAGGTCTCACGGGCAAGGCGTCTCGCAAATTCCTTCAGGAATTCCTCCTCACGCAGAATACGTTTCAACGTCTCCGGGAAGATCAATTTCCCTGCGACTATGATCTCGGTTGGGAATTCCTGTTTGAGGCCAACAACCTTTGTTGCGTTCATCTCTGCGGTTGTCGCGAATTTGTTCGGCACAGGAACCTTAGCATTAGCGTACGTCAGAATGCCACTTACCGTTCCAGTATCGTCATCAATCTCTATGCTCTTCTTGGTGAATTCGGGCATATGCTTGCCTCAGCAGTAGGATCGAGTAAACTATTCTAGGATTAAAGCGAGAAGGTGCATCTTGCGCAGATCAGAGCCGAAGCCTGAGTCCTCAGCGAAACTTCGGATTTTTTCTGAAATGCTTAATTAGCTGCCATCTTAAGCTACGCGCATTCACGCGAGTTCTGAAGGCATAAGCTTTGGGCGAAGAAGTTGAGCTACCACCGCAAATCCAGGAACAGCTGGTCAGATTGCAGCAACTTCAGCAGACACTACAATCGGTGGCAACACAGAAACAGCAACTGGAATTAGAGCTGAATGAAACCGACAAGGCACTCGCAGAGCTTGAGAAATCAACCGATGAAAACCCAGTCTACAAGAGTGTAGGTAGCATTCTGGTCAAGGCGAATAGGCAGACATTGCTCACAGAACTCAAGGAAAGGAAGGAACTCCTCACGACACGCGTTACAGTTCTCGGAAAGCAGGAAGAGCGGACCAGAGAAAGAGTGAAGGAAGTACAAGAGAAGCTGCAGGAGAGACTGCAAGGGCCGAGACCGCAGTCTCCTCAATAGAGTTCGTCCAAGATCGGTTACCCAAGATTTCTTATGGACATAGGAACTAGTCGCAATGAGTATTGAGCTAAAGCGAAGGCCCACCACCGAAGAGGTGGAGCAAATCTGTACGGCTGCGGAGGAAGCAGCTCGGAAGCATCTTCTATCGAGAATTTCTCTGAAACGAGTGAGCGATTTGGATGTCATGGTTGAAGCCGTTGGCGACAAACCTCTGCTGCTCAGTGTGGATGTGGCGGTAGAACTCATGAGCGAAGATCGGAACCTGCAAGATCTCGTTGGCGAAGCCACAAGCCTCGCGTTTTCAGCCGCTGAAGCGAAAGCTAGGGAGCTTGATCTTTGCACGGACAAACCAGCCTAGTCAAGCTCCTTCAGAAGGCAAAGGCAGTTCTTGTTATAGGACATCAAAACTCCGACCCGGACGCGGTCTGTTCGGCTTACGCATTCCAAGTTCTTGCCAGAAGGGTGAATCGGAAGGTTAAGGTTAGCTTCACGTCACCCGATGGCGTTAGCAAGCTTTCGAAACAGATTCTCAAAACGATTCCCCTCGAGACCACCGGGTCTCCGGATCTATCCGCATTTGATCTACTGGTAACAGTGGACACGAACACGCTTCAACAACTCGGAGGCCTCAAGGAAGCGGTCTTAGGTTCTGCGAAACCCATAGTCATGATCGACCATCATGCGCCGCATCGGGAAAACGAAAAGACCGCAGCCCTTGTCCTCTGTGACGAGAAGTCAACCTCAACCTGTGAAATGATCCTCGACATGTACGAGAAGATGCGGCTCAAGCCAGATCGGAAAGTGAGCCAGGCGCTTTTGATTGGAATGCTGGTCGAAACCGGACATTTGTCGATTGGAACGAAACGCACCTTCAGATCCGCGTATTCGTTAATCCAGAATGGAGCAGACCCAGAGAGCGCACTCTCTATGACACGTTTTACTATGGATGAATCGGAGCGCATAGCCCGCGTGAAGACTGCTCAACGCGTCCGCTTAGAACGAGTGGGTAAATGGCTTGTCGCGCTTTCTGAAGTAGGATCATATCACGCGTCAGCAGCTCGCGGTCTCGTGGCACTAGGTGCACATTTGGCGATTGTTGCAGGTAAACGGAATGACGAATTGACAGTAAGCTTTCGAGCCACCCATGATTTCATAACTGAGACTGGAATGCATCTTGGGACAGATTTGGCGAATCCCATAGGCGTGAAGATGGGGGGTATGGGTGGCGGGCACTCCACCGCGGCAGGAGCTAATGTGAAGGGCAACGCGAACGATGGTTTGAGACTCGCACTGACGCTTGTTCGTGAGTTTCTGTCACGAGCCCCAAAGGATAATACGAAGATTGAGGGTTATGCGGAGGTTTCATCTCAAACAGGCGTAATTACGCAAAATTGAGATGGTTGTCGAGGTGAAGTCCCGTGCCTGCAATTGTGGCGAAGGATCTTTCGTTCACATATGCGGGTGGCGACAAGCCCTCGATGGAGCACGTGAACCTCTCAATAGACAAAGGCGAATTCGTAATTCTCACCGGACCAAGCGGCTGCGGCAAAACAACATTCTGCAGATGCCTCAACGGGCTGATCCCGAATTTCTACGCTGGGGACCTGCAGGGAAAACTGAGGATTGATGATATCGACGTAAAGGGAAAATCAACAGCCGAGCTCGCAACTCACATTGGTTTCGTCTTCCAAAACCCCGAGAACCAACTCTTCTCACTTTCCGTGGAAAGAGATGTTGCCTTTGGGCTCGAAAATCTTGGCGTTCCACGAGAGGAAGCGCTCAAGAGAGTTGAATGGGCTATGCAGGCTACGGGAATTCTGGCACTGCGAAAAAAGGCTCCTTACGAGCTTTCTGGAGGCCAACAACAACGTGCGGCAATCGCTGGCGTCCTTGCGATGAGGCCAAGCGTCATAGTGCTCGATGAACCGACATCGTTCTTGGATCCAAAGTCCGCTGAAGAAATAGTCGCGGTCATAGCTAAACTGAACCGAGAACTCAACCTAACCACTCTGCTCGTAGAGCACAGGCTTGATGTGGTGTCAAGATTCGCAAATCGGGTAGTCGTAATGGACAAGGGCGAAGTTGTCCTGGATGGTCCCCCTGACGAGATATACAGCGATCAAGCGCGGCTAATCGGAATCGGCTTGCCGAGAGTAACGATGCTGTTTCACTTACTTCGATTAGATGGTTTCCCGGTCACCAAGAATCCCACTACAGTTGAGCAAGCGGCTGATGAATTGAAGAGAATGCTCAACCCATGATCGCCGTCGAAAACGTTACTTTCAACTATCCTGGCGGCCCCGAAGTACTACACAACCTGAATCTCCGCATCAACGATGGAGAATTTGTCGCGATCATGGGTGAAAATGGCGCCGGCAAGACCACGCTAGTCAAGATGTTCAACGGGCTTCTCAAACCAGTTCAGGGTCGAGTGCTAGTTGACGGCGTCGAAACCCGCGAAAAATCCGTCGCCCAGCTTTCTAGAAATGTGGGACTCATATTCCAAAATCCCGATCACCAACTCTTCGCAGAAACGGTTTCTGAAGAGCTAGCATTCTCGCTTCGCAATTTCGGATTCAAGGAAGAAGTAATACAACGCCAAGTGACAAATCTCCTCACAGCTCTCGACTTGGAACGGTACGCCACTTCGTCACCATTCGTTCTGAGCGGAGGCGAGAGAAAGCGTGTGGCGTTGGCGGCTATTCTGGTTTGGGATCCCAAGCATGTCATTATGGATGAGCCCACCATCGGCCAAGACTACCTGCAAAAGGACCGATTGAGAAACTTCATCATGCAACTGGAGTCTCAGGAAAAAACGGTCGTCATAGTAACGCATGACGTGGAGTTCGTTGCGGAATGCAAACCCAGAGTGATCCTCCTATCTCAAGGGCGAGTCATAGGTGATGGCCCAGCTGTTGAGATTCTAACAAATCGCCATCTCATCGATCAGTCGTCTCTGGTTATGCCACAGATTGCGAGCCTCATGAATAGGCTGAAGGAATTGGATGCCCCGCCTGGAATCATCGACGCTTACTCGGCTAGAGAGTTCCTGAAGAACAGGCTGCGCAACGTCATTAGCACGCGGCCCCCTCCGGAGCGGTGAAAGTCCCATGTCGCTACGGTTTGTTGAAGGTTTCAAATTCACGAGAATGGACAGCCCAATCCACAGACTTGACCCCCGCGCGAAATTCATACTCACTCTAGGTTTCTTCGCGTGCTCTCTGATGTTTACGAACATCTACGCACTAGTGATAATCTTCGTCGCTCAGATACCAGGCGTCTTGATGGCAAAGACTGTTAGCCGTTGGCTACGCTCGATGCGTGGTGGACTCTTCTTGGGCGTGTTCATCTTCGTGATGAACGTCATCTTCGGAACAACTATAGCTTCATCACTTGCCTTCATGATGCGTTTCTTCGCAATCATGTCTGCATTCTCATTCTTCTTCATGACCACATCCGCCGACGACCTTGGCCTAGCCCTCGAGCAGGTGCACGTTCCTTACTCTATCTCATTCACATTCACAACGGCCGTAAGACTAGTTCCGACGATGGCGATAGACGCTCAGACCGTGGTTGACGCCCAACGCTCCCGAGGCCTTGAATTGGATAAGGGGAACTTTGTGAAGCGAATCAAGAACTACATCCCGATTCTCATTCCACTCATAATCTCCGCTATTAGAAGAAGCGTGGAGCTCGCAGAAGCCTTGGAATCCCGAGCCTTCGGAGCCACGGAGAACCGCACGTCCATTACGACCCTTAAGATGCGAGTGGCCGACTTCGCCGTGATTATCGCAACAATCGCCGGCCTAGCGGCTGCTGTGTATGTGTACTTCTACGTATCGCTGCCTACCTTAGTCATCCCGATCCAAATCCCACGCCTTTTCTAATCGGTCGGCACCTAGCCTTTCTTAGGTGCGAGGCTTGATGCCAAGTGACTAATCTGAGAATTGTCGCCGACACCCGCGAGGCTACCTCAGGAATCCCTCAGCTTCTTGAGAAGAAAGGCGTCTTTGTTCAAATGCGAACGCTTGACGTAGGTGACTATGTGATCGCGCGGCATGCGATAGAAAGGAAGACGATTCGTGATTTCATAAGCTCTCTTTATGGTGGCCGACTCTTCGATCAGGCAAGCCGAATCTCCCAATCATACAAAGACTTCATGCTCGTCGTCGAAGGGGACATTCAAGAAGTTCTAGGCGATCTCAAGAATCCGCGAGTGTACTGGGGCACATTACTCGCCCTCAGCATTGATTTCAACTTCAAAATCATGTTCACCTCTGACCAAGAGCAGACATCGGATCTCTTGTACGTACTCGCGAACAGGCTGCATGGAAGAGCGACGACCGTAAGACCCCTACTTGTCAAGAAACCGAGATTAGCGACAACCAAAGACTGGCAACTCTTGCTCCTAGAAAGCCTTCCAACAATCGGACCAAGACTAGCGGAGAAACTCCTTCAATCGTTCGGTACCGTCCGAGACGTCTTTCGTGCATCCCGCAGCGAGCTCGCCGTGAAGGGTGGGATCGGCTCAGCGCGCGCTAAGAGGATCCAAGAATTGCTTGATGCTGAGCATCGAAGGAAGACGCCAAGGGAGACAAAGCTCTTCTAAATCGCTAGACAGTCACTGCCAAGAACCTAGGTATCGAATTTGCTCGTCAGTGAGCTTGTCAACCTGAAGGCCATGGCTCTCAAGCCATAATCCGGCAATCTCCTTATCCATCTCCAGCGGTATTTGGTACACTCTCGCCTCCAATTTGCCCTTGTTTTTCAGGAGGTATTCTGCGGCGAGAGCTTGATTTGCGAAGCTCATGTCCATGACTTCCGCGGGATGACCATCCGCCGCTGCTAGATTCACCAATCGACCTTCTGCAAGCAGGTAGAGCCGCCTTTTGCTCTTCATTGTGAACTCCTCAACGTTCAGCCTTGCAACTCGCTTCGCGACAGCATTGTCGCTGAGAGCTTTGGCGTCTATTTCAACGTCGAAATGCCCAGCGTTCGCCAACAGCGCTCCATCCTTCATCTCCACGAAATGCTCTGTTGTAACAATGCGCTTGCCTCCTGTCGCAGTGATGAATATGTCCCCGATCTTCGCTGCATCACGCATCGTCATAACGCGGTATCCTTCCATCACTGCCTCCAGGGCTCGGACAGGATCTACTTCTGTAACAACGACGTTGGCGCCCATTCCCTTAGCCCTGAGCGCGATTCCGCGCCCGACCCATCCAAAGCCTGCTACTACAACCGTCTTACCGGCAATGAGCAGGTTGGTCGCCCTCATTACTCCCTCCAGTGCCGATTGACCTGTCCCATGCTGGCTGTCAAAGAGGAATTTCGTGAACGCGTCACTCACAGCCATGACGGGATACCTAAGTGCCCCGTCTTTCTCCATGGCTTTGTAACGGTGAACCCCAGTTGTGGTTTCTTCACAGGCACCAATCACATGCCCAATCAGATCCCTCCGTTCTGTGTGCACAATAACAGAGAGCTCACCGCCATCGTCGATCAAGATGTCGGGCTTGTGCCCGAGAACTAGGAGCAGGTTGGCATGGTGCTCTATTGGCGTGACGCCTCGCCAAGCATACACGTTTGCACCTGACTTGGCGAGGGCGGCCGCGACATCGTCCTGGGTTGAGAGCGGATTGCTTCCAGTTATTGCTACAGTTGCGCCTCCGGCTTGAAATGTCTGGCCTAGAACTGCTGTCTTCATCTCTAAGTGTATACACATACCTACTGATAATCCACGGAACGGCTGATCTTTCTCGAAGCGTTCTCTAATCTTGGAAAGCACGGGCATGTGCTTTCGTGCCCAGTCAATCTTCAACTCACCCGGAGGCGCCAAGGTTGAATCCTTGACTTTGCTCATAGCCATCAAATCTCTCTCAGCAGATACTGACTACCATTTGCGAAATGGGGGCGCGCAAGTTAAAACGATTAGGATAATGCCCATTCTTCAGAGTTCTCTCGCAGTCGAAGGATAGGGTACACAATGGGCAATCTTGTTTCGGTTACTCGAGCCAATTTCCTACCATTAACCATCGTTATCGTACTAGCAGGCCTGGGTGGCGCGTTCTACGCACATCGAATATTCAATGCCCTGGACGCCTTACTGGTTCTGGCGGGAGCCTTGCTTACTCATGCGTCCGTGAACGCGTTCAACAATTACTTCGATTACAGATCTAAGATCGACGCTCGAACTCCGAAGACGCCTTTCAGTGGAGGCGTGGAAATCTTGGTGAAAGGAGCAATGAAACCATCTAGCGCCCTGATCGTGTCGATTGTCACCTTAATCGCAGCCGCCCTGATAGGCATCTATTTCCTAGCACTCTTCTTCGGCGCTCTTCTCCCCATAGTGTTGTATGGCGCATTAGCCATCGTTCTGTACACACCTGTTATCTCCAAGATTCACGGGATAAGTGAGGTGGTAGCCGGTTCAGGGTTTGGTTTCATGGGTCTTGGCGTGTACGTTACCCAAGCGGGACTCATTGACGGCACAGGATGGGCGATCTTCGTTCCCGTGACGATCTTAGTTGCGATGCTTCTCTTCCTGAATGAGTTCCCGGATGCCGAGGTTGACCGGGAAGCTGGACGACGACACGTTGTCATTTTGGTGGGAAAGAGGTGGGCTTCCCGAATCTACGCCACAGCCCTCCTCGCTACGTATGCCTCGATCATTCTGTCGGTTGTTTTTCGAGTTGCCCCTTGGACGGTTCTTGTGAGTCTACTGACGATCCCGGTGGCTTTCAGGGCTGCACGGGGCGCGCTCAGCAATTACGAGCGGACAGCGGAACTGATACCTGCGATGGGGATGAACGTGATCACAATACTCTCAACGATACTGTTGATGGCTATCGGGTTCGGTTTGGCGCGGATCCTTCAATCGGTTGGCTTTTAACGCCACACATCATCTCATCAACCGACCGGCCATTGCCAACGCTCCTGATCAAGAACTGCGACTGGGTCGTCACTCAGAACACGAAACGAGACGTTCTGAAGAACGCATCCGTCCTCATTGAGGATGGCGTGATTCGATCAATTGGAAAGGCAGAATCCCAGTCTGCGGATGTAGTGTTGGATGGGAAAGGCAAGATCGCACTGCCTGGGCTTATCAACACGCATACTCATCTCTCGATGACGCTGTTTCGCGGTTTCGCGGATGATTTGCAGCTTCAGGAGTGGTTGGAGAAGAAGATCTGGCCGCTTGAAGCGAAACTCACCGGCGAAGATTGCTATCTGGGGGCGCTCCTCGGGTCCGCCGAGATGATAATGTCCGGAACAACGAGCTTCGTTGACATGTACTTCCACATGGAAGACGTGGCGAGAGCGGTCGCAGAGTCCGGTTTGCGAGGATTTCTATCATACGGCGTCATCGACCTATTCGATTCCGCCAAGGCCAAGAAGGAACAGGAGCTGTCCCAGAAGTTCTACGAGTATGTTCGTAATCTGAATAATCCAAGAATTCGGTTTGCTCTAGGGCCGCACGCGCCCTACACCTGTTCAGCGGAGACTCTTCTCTGGGCGAAGGAGTTCGCGGAAAGAAATGATGTCATTCTTCACATTCACGTAGCTGAAACGCGCCGCGAGCAAGCCGACATTCAGAAGCAACATGGGATGCGCGTAGTGGAATACCTAGACAAGATAGGTGCACTATCGAGAAAGATGCTTGCGGCTCATTGCGTTTGGCTTACGAAGAGCGAAGTTGGATTGCTCGCAAAAGCAGGCGCCCGGGTTGCCCACTGCCCGGTATCGAATATGAAGCTGGCAAGTGGGGGTGTGGCGCCGTTGCCCGAAATGTTCGATGCAGGAGTGCCTGTCGGGCTGGGAACTGATGGCGCAGCATCTAACAATACTCTGGACATGTTCGAGACCATGAAGGTCTGCGCTCTGCTTCACAAGGCACATAGATGGGACCCTACCGTTTTGGATGCTCAGAGAACTTTGGATCTGGCAACCATTGAAGGAGCCCGAGCCTTAGGCACTGGCCACGAGGTCGGAAGCATCGAGGTCGGCAAGATAGGCGACATTATCCTAGTCAATACTGCCGCTCCGAACATGAATCCCATCCACGGAAAGAGCACAGTGATCTCCGACCTAGTCTACTCTGCTTCCTCAGCAAATGTTGACACGACGATAGTAGACGGTAGAGTGTTGATGCGGAATCGGCAGATCGAATCCCTTAACCTAATTGAAGTTCAGTCAAAAGCAGGCGAAGCTGCTCGTCGCCTCGTCGGTAGTTGATTAGACCGACTTCTCCAAGCGTACATCTTCCAATTCCAGATACCCTGAGTCTCCCTGCCAGTGCGGAACGGATCGGGCAATATTCAATCTGCCCTTGAACATGGGTGCCCAAAGGACGAGGGTCTCCGCTTCTCCGCCCTCCAAAGCCACATTCAAGCCGTACCGTTTGTTTAGTTTGACCAGCTCCTCGAGTTCCTTCGCTCCGAGTTTTCTTCCAAGCCATTCGGAATCCAGCCCTAACGCGTTACAGCTAGTGACGATTGTTTCGAAACCTGATTCTATTTGTTCTTTCACAAGTTGCTGCTGATTCTTGTGCCACAGTGGTGCAAAGCTCTTCAAGCCTAGGCTTTCGCATATGTTGTCGAGTCTTGTCCTCTGATATTCGCTCGTAATGGCTCCCGAGACTATTCCTTCAATACCGTAGAACTTTTTCAGTTGCCGAAGTCCTTCGCTCAAGTCTTTGAGTTCACTCTCTTTTTCTCCCACGGTTTGGATTGCAACTTGCGGGATTCCGATAGCCTCAGCCTGAAGCTTAGTCCATTTGATTGCTGGGAAATGGAACATCCAAGAATTCTTTGACTCCGGAAACACTGTGACCAGGAACACTATGTCCCAACCTTGCATCTGCGCGCACCACAAAGCAAACGTGCTGTCCTTTCCTCCGCTGAAGAGCGATGCTACCTTCATGATGAACAGCGCCTAGAGTTCAAATGAGGCTTTATACCTAAACTGATTTTTGTACAGTTGCTGTAGCTTCTCCGAAGTGTCGGCGTCTTCAGGGCGCTTGTCATCTCGAAACCTAGTTATCCTAGCGAAGCGTAGAGCAAATTTCGATTTGTAGTGTGGACTGTGCTGTATTTCATTGTAAGCGACTTCAACCACGATTGAAGGCCTCACGTACACCGTGTAGTCCGTTCCTCCTGTCTTCAGTTCCAGTAGTCTCTTGGTGATTTCCGTGAATTCCTGATCTGTCAGACCTTTGAACGTCTTTCCAACAACTAGATACTCGCCCGTCTTCGGATCTCTCACGGCCAAATGGTAGTTGCTTAACCAAGTGCGCCTCCTTCCAGATCCCCAATCCGCCGCCACAATTACTAGATCAAGTGTTTCCGCAGGTTTGATCTTGAACCATTTCTTTCCTCGCACTCCTGGCGTGTAGGTGCTTTTCAGGTCCTTCGCCATTAACCCCTCATGGCCTGCTCGAATCGCGGCACCCATGAATTCCTGCGCTTCTCGTAGGTCCTCAGTCACGATCCTTGTCGCCATTAGCCCGGAGTCGACAAGGCTCTGCAGAACACTCCAACGCCTTTCGTATGGAGAATCGATCAGCATCTTACCGTTCCAGTAGACGACATCGAAAAGATGAAGCCTTAGTGGAATTTCCTTCACCATTTCACTGATGTCATGAACCCGCCTGAAACGACGCATCAGATCCTGAAATGGAAGCGGCTTTCCGTCTTTACCGACGGCAACAACTTCCCCTTCAATTAGAAACTCAGTGCTATTGACTTGATCTTTGATGACCTGAACCATGTCAGGCAGGCTGTCCGTAACTTCGGTGAGTCTTCTGCTGAATATTCTGATCTCGTTGGCTTTGCGGTGGATTTGAATTCGTGCGCCATCGTACTTGTACTCAAGAGCTGTGACGCCCGTGTGTTCCCTGATAACTTCTTGCAGGTCCTGCGCCATTTCAGCGAGCATCGGTTTGATTGGAACAAACAGTGTTACCCCCACGTTCCTGATTGCCTCGACGCCCGTGGTGAGCGCAATCTTCGCAAGCTGAGTGAGGTCGCCGAGTAACATGTAGGCCCGACGAACAAGATCCGGATTGATAGCGGTGGCGCTGGCTACCGCGTCCAAAACCACTCCATCTACGGCTCCGATTCGCATTTCGCCAAAGATGATGCGCATAAGGTACTCGGCGTCACCAGCGGGAAGACGACTCAGCAAAGCATCCACCAAAGTCTCTTTTCGCTGCCGAGAGCCTAGGCCAGAGGCGTTGGCGATTTTGTCGAACGTATTGTAGATCTCGAGAACGGTAACGGGCTTTGGAATCAGCGTGGCCTGTCCGCCGCCATTTCGATCGATCTTCCATATCGTTTGTCCTCCGACATCGAGAACGCGTGTATCAGATTCTGGGAAGGCTCGTCCGGTGAGGAACGAGACGGCGGGAACTACTTCCTCGGGTGATAGTGACCTCAGGAAATCGACCAGATACGCAACTTTCTCAGATCGCTTGGTTGTTGATTCGAGTGCTCTGCAGACTTCAACGAAACTTGCGAAGGTTGTCTGCTCCACCACCTTAACGATCTCCCCTAACCCATCCCTATACAACTATCTTGAAGTAACGACTGTCTTGCAGAGTACGGTCAAATCGTCTCTCCGTTGCTAATGGGTGCACCGCTTTTCTCTCGCCAAATGATGAACGTTGTCGATTGAGCCGTCCTGCGTCTGTAGTAGGTTCATCAGATGGGGGCGTGATTTCAACCGTTAAGGGCTGAAAGAAGGAGAGGTTGAGAATCATGTCTGAAATCGTCGCGTACTGTGGATTGGACTGCAGCAAATGCGACGCATACATTGCTACTCAAACATACGACTTTGAACGGAAGAAGCGGATTGCTGAGCGATGGACGAAAGGGCTGAAGGTGGAGTTCAAGCCAGAGGACACTAACTGCTTGGGATGCATGTCGGACAAGGTTTCCGGCTGGTGTACTAGGATCTGTAGAATCCGACCCTGCGCGGAAGTCAGGAAGGTCAAGACCTGCGCCCACTGTGGAGAGTATCCATGTGCAAATCTGAAGGAATTCCAGTCAAGCGAACCAGAAGCCACACGGAATCTGGAGAAAATCAGAAGAACACTGGCGGTATTGTAGAAGCAACGCGAATCTTCCAGCGAACTGCGAAGGACCCTACAGTATTTTTATCCCTGTCGCTCCATGCTCTCTGACTCGTAATGGGCAACGACTAGGCGGTGTTGAGGCTTAAGGTTTGAAGAAAGAGTCTGGAAGCTTATGGAGCGAATTCCGAAAGGTCGAGTCACCACATACGCCCTGATAGCCCGGAAGCTGAATACGCGGGCGTACCAGGCGGTTGGAAACGCTTGTCGTCGGAATCCCTACGCACCTAGGGTTCCATGCCATAGGGTTGTGAAGACAGATGGAAGGGTGGGTGGCTTTGGGGGAAAGACTTCGGGTAGAAATGTGGAAAGGAAGATACAGATGCTAAGAAACGAGCACGTCCACGTTGTGAATGGGCGAGTGGTGGATTTCGAGAAAGTCGTATTCAGATTTTGACGCTGTGACTCACCCATTGATGTGCCCGTTCATTGTTTCGATTATGTAAAGTGAATCGTGAATTCTGTTAGCGGTTGCCATTCTGTTTTTCGATCTGTGTTGGGTTTAGAGTGTAAGCTTATATTGGTGTGTGAGTGTACCACACTTAAACGGTGGTACATTACTGTGCTATCCATGGGACGTTCAAATATCCACAAATACCTACCCCTAGCCATCGCCCTAGCTTACCTAATATCCGGGGACTATCTCTCCCTGATCAGACACATTCAAACGCTCCTCTAATCGACCTCCAGCCAAATGCGCAAGACGATCAGCGTAATGAGCTTCACCGAAATCGGGTACACGCAGGGTAACAAATTCTCTCGATCAGTAGTATTGTTTCCTCTGACCGTTGACTCACGGTCTTACCTCACTTCTTTTTGGCGATGGGGTGCGTCAGATGACCTAAATACAAGAAACCTATGTGCACACTGAAAGAGAGTTACAGGATATGGCGGAAGAGAGCTCAGAGACTAAGATCACGCCACAAACCAAATTAGAGATTGATCGGCCGCAAGACTTCAAGTTCCACATCGCTTATGATGTATATTCCCGAGCTTGGGACGACAACATTGCTGAGGAGGCCAGGGAGAAGCTGAATGAGCTCATAACGGCTCTTGCGGATGGCAAAGCGGAGTATCAGGACTTCTATTCGCAAGTCCAAGGATACCGCAAAGATGTTGACTCCTTCCGGTCCGGTAGAACCAGGATCAGGACCGAGAGGAAGCGGAGCTGGCAGTCCCACGAAACCAGGGATAGCCGAAACCGCCGCCACAAATAATGGCCGACCAACAGTCTCTCGCAGCATCAACCTCGATACTCACCCATTCGGAAATCTAGTGCCATGAGGATTCTGATCTTCACGGAAGGAACGGTTCTGATGCATAGAGGTGGGATCCTCCTTCCTAGAGAGAAGGTTGTTGAACTCGTCAGGAATCGTGAGGGGCCGTTGGGAAGCGAATACTTTGCTGACTCCGTTCCGATCGGCAATTGCGTCCGAAAAATCGCGGCTTGGAAGTCCCAAGGGGCAACTATTCTCTACTTGACTTCAAGAAGAACACAGGACGAGGTTCAGACGATCCGAAACATTCTAGCCAAGTATCAGTTTCCTTACGGCGAATTGCTCTTCAGAAAAGCCGGCGATGAGTACAGGGATGTTGCTGAACGGGTCTTACCAGATGTCATCGTCGAGGATGATTGCGAAAGCATCGGGGGCGAAGAAGAAATGACCTACCCGCGTATCAAGTCTGAGTTGAAAATGCGAATCAAGTCGATTGTGGTTAGGGAATTCGGGGGAATCGATCACTTGCCCGACGATGTCTCTGACTTACTGGTCTGCTAGTTAGCAAGACAATTCGTGGTTCCACTGATCGACAAGGAAATACTATTTGGCCTTCTCGCCCGCGTATGATCTAAGTTTCCATCGAGGCTTTCAGTATCGGAGTCTGAGAGAAGAGCTTACGACCAAGAGATTAGGTGCGTTACCGCTTTCCTTCACTTGAGTGAACAAGGTTAACGATACAGTCGGACCAACATCCGAGAGTTACTTCAGAGGAGTTCTTTGGATGAGCAAAGGAAAGATCATAGTTCGCAACAAGGTCCGAGACTTCCGCAAGGATCCCCCTTTCCCGCGCGAAGATAAACGACATCGAGATGCGGGCCATTATGAATTAATGCGCGTCACAGGTTGGCAGATAACGCGCAACACGCAGGAGAGCAATGAGGTCGTAATAATCTTCGAATGCGAAGATCTGGACAAAGCCAAATCAATGATGTCCGACCCCGCTCTAGCACCGGCCCAAGAACTCATGAAGAAAGCAGGGGTGCTAGATGAGCCAACAGTGTTCTTCTTGGAAGTAAACGAAACTAACACTCTTTAAGCTAATATCGAACTGCTATGAGCGATCTGTATTCCTCTTTTGACTTGCGTTTCGGATAAGCGCATCTTGGATAACCGTAACAGGCGATAACGATCGCTGCAAACACTTGAATCATACTAAGACGGATGGTTAAGAAAAAGTGGATTTTCAGACACGTAGCTTTCTGTATTCAACGGGGTGGAGGAGACTGCATTGGCTGCCAGTATTGCTGTCTTCGCCCATACGTAACTAGGCCTGCTGTTGCTATTATGACGGCTGCCAGTATGGCAGCGATTGCAGCGTATCCAAACATCGTCGCGCTGTTCGAACTTTGTGCTTGATTTTGCGATTGGTTCCGGAACGGATTGGGTTGAGGTTGATACTGATATGGTGGTGACGAATACGGATAGGGGTACGGGTACGGAGCTTGTTGAGTCACTGTGGTGGTAGTGACCTGTTGAGCTGTGCTGCCGACCTGGATTGTTAGACTGGTTGCAGTTATCACACTGCCGTATTGACTGTTGTAAATTGATACCGAGATTTGCACTGAGTGGCCCTGTGTTGTTGGAGGTAGATTGAAGCCTAATTGTCCGTTGAAAATCGTACCTCCGCTAACCGAGGTTAGAATTGTGCTCACTGAACCTAGATTAGTGCCCGAGGTGGCGTCGTATGCGTTGCCGGTTGCGTATAGTTGGCTGCCATAGTACGTTGTGCAGGTTGCTGAGACTGATACTACTATCGGAATATTCGAGTTAGTGTACACTACAGGCATGACAGGATAGGTGAGTTGTGCTATACATGAGTCTGCCGCGACTGGGTTGCTGCTTGTTCCGATTGCTGCGATTGCTATTGTGAGGGTCAAGAGCACTATCGCATAGTTACCTGTTTTCATGAATGATGCGCTCCAAATGGTTTCGCAAATGTTGCATTAGTGACTACAACGTGTAGTTACCTATAACTGGGATGGACGAATCATTCACATCGGAGCATCTCAAACTACGCGTAGAACGCGATCGGCCGAGTTGGTCTACGCGTCGCCCATCTAACGCGCAAGTCAGCGAAAACACACAATACCGATAGTTCAGACTTCCTTCACAAGAAGTCTCTCCTACCACCGTCGACCAAGAGAGTCTTACCTGTGATGAATCGTGATTCATCGCTAGCGAAGAAAAGAACCACATTGGCAATATCCTCAGGCTCAGCGATGATGCCGAGTGATGTTATCTTCTTCCTGGCTTCGAGAAACTCCGAATACTGTTGATCCGTCATATCTCCCCTCAGCCCGTCTGTGTCAACCGATCCTGGCGCTATGCAGTTCACGTTGATCCCATATTGGCCGAGCTCAAATGCCGTGGTCTTCGTCAACTGTATAACGCCGGCTTTGGAGGCGGCGTAGGCGGTTTCTCCCCAAACGGCGATCCCGAACCCTGAGTTCGACGCAATATTCACTATCTTCCCATACTTTCTTTGGATCATGTGCCGGGCGGCTATCTGCGTGCATAGAAATACGCCCTTGAGGTTCACATCTAAAGTTCTATCCCAGATCTCTTCAGTGGTCTCGAATAGTGGCGTACCGTAATCGATGGCCGCATTATTCACGAGTATGTCGATTTTTCCGAATTCGTTTATGGTGGTTTCGAGCATTGCTTCAACGTCGCTCCGTTTTGAGACGTCGCATTTGATTGCGATGGCGCGCGCTTTCGATCCTCTGATCGTCTGAACAACCTCGTCTGCCTTCTCTCGATTCCTTTCGTAGGTGACGACAATGCTACACCCCTCCTTGGCTAGGGCAAGGGCGGTTGCTCTTCCTATTCCACGCGACGCTCCGGTAACGACGGCTACCTTGCCCTCAAAACGCATTTCTTTCACGATCTTACCCTGCAATGGTAGCCATCGACCTCCTGTATTACTGAAGAGTCTTGATTTTGTTCGCGATCTCGGAGAGCAATTGGAACTGTATGCTCTTGTCGACAGTGGCTACTACGATATTGTCGCCGTGACTCACGTATAGCTCGAAGAATTTCCCGTAACCTACGACAGCGAACTCCGGGGGTCCACTCCATTGACTTGGCCTTTCGCCCATCTCTAAGAGAAGAGGGAGTCGCAGTTCCAGGAGTAGCTTGTCCTCCTCCTGATCCGTAATCGTCTTTATGCCCGGTCGCATTTGCGCGAAGAGGACTTCTCCTTTCCTTGTTGCCATTCCCGCCCAACGAATCATGGGGTGTAAGGCGAAGATTTGTTCAGGTTTCACCACGAGGCTGGCATCTCAACGTTCTATCCTACGCTCCGTCTATATGTAAGAATACCTCATGCGCGCCAGGATTTTCTTCATATCTTGAATGGCAATAATTGATCTCTCAAGACCTCAAGCTAAATAGCCTGCCCAGATTTGGAGATCCCCTAGGTGATGGAGATGAATCTGCGACCCGTGTTTGCATCAGTCGGAGTGATCGTCGCATTTCTTGGATTGATCTGGTTGATGCAAGGTATTGGTATTCTTCCAGGGAATATCATGACTGGTTCACAATTCTGGGCCGTGGCGGGTGGAGTGACGTTTCTCGTCGGAGTGGGAATTGCTGCTGCAGGTCTCCGCATCAGAAAGCACGATGATTAATGTCGTCAAAATGAAGACAGTCAACCGCAAGCGCTGACGTCCTTTGGGTGTTCTGTGCGCGCAATTGTAACACACACAACGTTTAGCTATGGGCCTTCGACTGAGGTGGTTGGGATACATACAGTGCACCAGCTATGGCTGACTCAGCTCAAAGTCAATCGACGTTGACTTCGCATCATACGGTTTTTGTGATTGGTACCTTACTGGCTGCAATTTTCGTGTTGGGTCAATGGGATAAAGCCTTCTTGGCGATCGTTTCGGACACATTAACGCCCGTGCTTGCCTTCATCGCTTTTCTATCCGGAGTCTGGGCGGTGGTGCGAGTTGGTGTCAAGAGAACTGAACCATTCTCGTTTGTGTGGCTAAGCTTCGTGGTAGCAATGGCATTATGGCTTGGATCTGAACTTGCGTGGCTTGTCTATCCACTAGCACTGGGTGTGGTGACTCCGTATCCTTCCATTGCTGATGTCTTCGGACTTGCCGCTTATCTCCCGGTAATGCTTGGTCTCGTTTTACAGGCTCGGCCATTTCGGGCAGCATTTCGACCTAGGAAAATCGCGATCGTGGTGGTTCCAGTTCTTGTGCTTCTGGTAGTAGTGATGTTTGGTGTGACCTCCGAAATCCTGGTTCAGAAGCCGGGTGCATTGGTGTTGATGGTGGGTCTCGCTTATCCTATCCTCGACCTGATTGCGTTGTTGGTTCTTGGTGTATGCTTATTGGTCTTTATGAGGGGGACGTTTTGGAGGCCGTTCGTATTGCTGGGCATTGGATTAGTGTTTGCTCTCTCGGCTCACATGCTATCTGTCTGGGCTAATGCGAATGGAACATACTATTCAGGGCATCCATTGGACTTACTCTTTGATTATGGATACCTATGCGCGTCGTTCGGATTCTACTTGCGCGCCAAACAAGCCAAAGAGATGATGACTCTCTAACTCAGTGCGCGGCCTGGGCTTCGTTTACTCCTATCCAAGTCATTTCTGGGGGCTCTATGTCCTGTCGCCACAGAAGAGCAATCAATTCTCCGACATGATGCGCTTCCTCCAATGTGACTTGCATGAGGGCGTCGGATAGAGTATGATCCTTTTCCCACCAGTCTACTTTGATCGGACTTGAGAGCAGCGCATCATTGAGTTCCTCCATGAGCTTGTCAACTCCAGTTTCCACGTGAACCATATACCGCTTGATGTCATCCATGGATTGAAAATGGGACTCATCGAGTTCGGACTCTGGAACACCCGCTGTCTCGCCCACTCGAGTGTGATTTAACCAACCATCGTAAACAGTGAGGATGTGAACAAAAACATCTTTCATCGAGTTATGAGAGGCCTCAAGGTTCCTTGAAACCATCTCCCATGGCAGCATCTCCAAAGTATTGAAGAAAGCATGAAGAACTAACCGATTATACGATAGGATTCGACGAAAATCATCTGCTCGCAAGTACCTTGCCCGCCACAATCTTCCGGGCTTGCAACCTTATACGATTTGAGATCATGTTCGGCCTCGCTCAGGGCGAATCCTGAACCTACCTACGACGAGTAGGAAGACGCCCAAGGCTATTCCGACGATAATGGATTCGATTGGAAATCCCGGAATTGGGACCGATGGTGCCTCAAGTGTTGATGAGGAGAGCGTAGATGTCACGACTGTCGTCGACAGTTCAGTTCTGTTGATGAAGACAAGTGACGTTGTGGTAGTCGGAGATTGCGTCGTCAGTGTTGCTGTCGTGAGAAATGTCGCTGTCTGGGTCGACATACTCGTACTCGGCGGCAGCGTTGATGTCTGAACGGTCGTAAAGTACTGCGTCACAGTGTTTGTGAAGCTGTAGCTGATCGTACTCACCGGGGTTGCCGTCAGCGTAGTCGAAGACGTCGCAGTCACTTGGATGGTTTGAGTGACTATAGAAGTCGATGTGGTGGTCGATGGAGTGACTGTCAAAGTATATGTCTGGAGCGGAAGAACACTTTGACCTTGAGCAACGCTCAGCACAAGCGGAGCTGAAGCAAAAATCAGCAAGATCACGAATGATCGTGAAACGATTTCCGTGATCGTAAAGGCCTCCCATCAGACGGAGAGTCAGGCGATTAAGCAAGTTTCTTACTATAAAAAAATGCGGATTGGAAACGATCAGTGGATTTTAATCTCGCAAGCAGGTAGGTTAGGGTTCGGTTTTCGTGTGCGACCCAATGGATGCTAGCTCATGTTTCTCTTTGTGACTGAGCGCTTTTATTTGACGTTCTCTCCTAGTCGCGGCCTCACGCGTTCTAAACTCTTCCACATAAACAACTCTCTTTGGTTTGCGCATCTTGGTATATCGTGCGCCACGTCCTCTCTTGTGTCTTTCAACTCTTGAGGTTACATTATTCGTGTACCCCGTGTAATAGCTCCCATCATCGCAAAGAAGCAGATATACATAGTAAGATTTCTTCCCTCTCTCGGGTTTCTTGTTCTTTGCTTTCTTGGACGTTGCCCCTCTTACCCGCCTTTCCATTTACGCCAACGAATCTGTTCGTACACGCAATTACATTAGACTACTTGTTGTCGAAGGGCGACTGGAGGTATCTCAGTATTCACGGCATTTTGGCTGAATGCTACGATCGGTTTATCTTCCACCTGCACAGTGTGAGGAATCGTGATACAAGACACTGAAAATTGAATTGGGGTCGGGGATAATGCCCAACGTTAATCCAAACGTGAAATCCCCTCAACCAACAATGGGCTTCTGTCCGGAACGGTAGACTCACACTCGGAACGATTGTGGATTACGATTGACCATTGGATAAGCAGGAATAAGACGAACTCGGCGGCAGCGACAACAATCGTAAGCAGCATAGCTACGGTAGAGATGTGTCGCCCAAGCTTATCACGCCACATGAAACTAGCCAGTAGCCCAGTTACTGCTACAACGATTCCCACCACCATCAAAATGACTTACAAAGCCATCTGGTACAATTGCAGTATCCAAATGATACCGTTCACCATAAACAGAGAGACCGCATCCGAATACATGACCTGGAAAATGTGTGGCGAAAGACTCTCCGTAATCTTGTCATAATGCAGGTGATCCACTTCCCGGATTTCGTCCAAGGTGAATCTCTCAGAGAGATATCCCCAGGCCAAGGTAACGACGAAGAAGAGAGTCGGCACTAAGATTAGAATACGTTCTTCCGAATCCAACATTATCCGCTCCGCAGTTAAGGTGCTCAGGATCCTTGCACAATCGTATTTACATTCAACAAAAGGTTTGAGGCCGGGTTTTTCGTTGGTATCGAGTCTGGCGATGTGCACACGGATGGCTTTCGCTGGCTACTCGAACCTAGGACCCCAGCACGCCTTCCGGCTTGGTTCGATCTCGATGAACGGCACTTCCCCTTCCTTCCATGGCGTGGCTCTTACCCAATTGAACTTCTTGAAGAATTCAGCGTAAACCCTTCGAAACTCGGGGCCCTTCTCCCAGACCCTTGCGCGCCCTTGGATCAGTATCCCGCGATTCGAATCGTATCCAGAGTCGACTATCAAGGCCACTTTATTGTTCGACTTGAGGTTTCGGTACTTTTTGGTCTCGTAGTCCGTTGCCACCCACAAGGCGCCGGAACGGTAAATGTAGCATACCGGTACAACGTGCGGCATGCCGTCGGGGCATATCGTGGCCAGCCTACCCACCTCGTTATCCTTCAGGAACCGTTCCTCCTCGATGCCAGGCTTCATTACGTCTCACCTGTATTTACTGAAGATACCGCGAGTAGCATCTATGAGTCTTGTTGGCAGGACTACGTTCTTTGGTTCGTAGGTCTCCTTGCCCAGAGCACCAGTGGCATACACGCAAACGAGAGCATCACTGTCACTCGCATTCTGGTGGGATGGTTACACTAGCATCTCATACGTGCACCCGCAAATCCAATATTGCCCAAACGGGTCGAGTGTCAATGTTGACTAAAATCGCTATCATATCATTGTTACCGAAAGACGTGAAATCACTCTCGCATGACGACATCGCGAGACAGATTCGCAGACTAATTGAGTCCGATCCTCTTGGCAAATCATTGGCTATTGAGGAGATCACGATACTTGACGAACACGTTGAGCTTGCTGCTACCAGCAGCGAGAGGCTTGACTCAATTCAGCTTACCCCACCGGAGAGACCGAGCGACAGAGAGTACGCTCCAGTGGTGCGCAAGGCTTTCCGCCAAACAGAGCCACACACCAGAAATCCTAAACTGACTTGGTCCTGAAGGCTACGCGCTCGAGATAACAACTAGTCTTTTCTGTGGGTCAGGTGGTTTGGGCAATGAAATTTGAACTCAAAATCAAGTTATTTGCCATCGCGCGCACAGATGAGAATTGATGATCAGCTTATTCTCAGCTCGAATCTTGCTTGCTTTCAACTCCCATTGAGCCGAAATTAGGTCGAACCTCTGCCCGGTTGACGGTTCTAAACGACGATTTAAACCCAGCCCCACGAACCATATCTTCCCTCTGAATGTGGGGGCTCTCTGAAAGGTGATTACATTCGAGAATTCGGCTGACGCAGTGGTCATTTTCATGTTCTACGGGGCCGGCCGGCACGCGAGCTCTGGAAGTGAAGCAAACTTCTTCGCCATCCGTCTCGCTAGAACTTTCACAAAACGCTCCAAAATCGCGAAATTTGAAGGAGCATGGCACGGCGCATACGACCCATTGCATATCGCCATGAAGCCTCCATTCTACAGGCCTTCTTCAGGAGGTATTACCACAGGCTCGCAACAAGACACTATTGTCGTACCGTTCAATGACTTTGAGGGTTTCAAGAATCGCGTGAAACATGAACAGTTGGCAGCCGTCATCCTCGAACCTGTCCTTTTCGCTGGCGGCTGCATAGCAGCTGACAGAGAGTTCGTCAAAGCATTAAGGGAATACTGTGACAGAACTGGCACTCTTCTAATCTTTGATGAGATTATCACAGGCTTCAGACTCGGATTAAGCGGCGCACAGGGGCACTATGGTATCAAACCGGATCTGACCGTTCTAGGGAAGATCATCGGCGGAGGGCTACCCATAGGAGCCATTTCTGGAAGACGAGAGGTAATGGAACAAATGGACCATACGAAATACTCAGGCTTGGAGTACGCCTATCACAGAAACACCTTTTCAGGTAATGCGATCACTCTGGCTGCGGGCCTCGCCACAATCAACATACTCGAGCATTCCCCAGTCTACGAGCACATTGATCGGCTAGGCAACATGGCTCGGGATGAATTGAACCGGATCTTCCAAGATGCAGATTTTCCAGCGCAGGCAGTCGGCCTCGGCTCAATCTTCTGCATACACATGACCAACAAAAAGCCACTGAAAGATATCAGCGGCTACATGCACTACGACCACGCCCAATACAAGAAGATGCTCAACTTCCTGCTCGAAAACGGCATAGTGATCCTACTGCCGGAAATAATGCACGGCGGAATCAGCTATGCTCACACAGAGAAAGATATCAAGCATCTAACTAGCACCGTGGAAGAGTACGTCAAGCTCCAATCCTGATAGCAATACCAACTGCACTACAGAGTGAAGCGTTGAGTCTGAGTGTGGCATGGTGCGGCCGCCGGGATTCGGACCCGGGTTCCCTCGTTGCTCGTAAGCAACTTTGAGGCTTGGGAAGCCCCCGTCATAGACCAGGATGCCCTCCCAGCTTATTCAGGCGTGGGAACTGGACCACGGCCTAGTGGAGGTTTCCGATTCTCCCTCACGCACTCAGAGACCAGCCAAGGCGACCGCAACACGACCAATCCTTCGGCTCACAATAAAAGCCTCACGACGCGCAAGACAACTCAACTGAGCGCACTCGGGTACCGTTTGATATGTTGGATTTCAGGTAGGCTAAGTCACGTTCCTAACCCGTTACCCTATCGGCCCGCATACGCGCTGGATCTTGCGTACGAGTAACCTGTCGTGGGCAAGATTGTGGAGCGTCTTGTCACCTATTCCGGCCTGAGTCAAGCGGTCGATAGGAAGAAGCGTCACCAGAATCCCAGCGCAAAGCTCCATCTCCTTCTCGCTGAGCGGCACCCGAATATCTCTTACGATGGCAGCAATTATGGCCATCACGAAAACGTCGCGAACTGTAACCTCGCTCAATCCATTCTTCTTGCTTCCAGTTGCCTTAGCGAACAATTCGAGTAGGTTAGTGCCTATGCTCTGACCGAACTGATCGGATAACACGAACCCGCGCACGGTGGCCAAGGTTTCCGGGTCTTTACTAGTGCTCCTCGTGACCATGCCCTTGTCGAGCATCCACGATAACGCATCTTCCGGGGTATGAAATTGAGTGGATTGGTGGTTGGTCATTCTTGAAGACTTGGAAAGCTTTCGATTATGTGAGGACTATTTCCATTCGTCTGTTGATTCGTCCCTTATTTTCCGTTTTGGTTACCTTGATTCCTCGAATTTCCTTCGTGTTAGCCACATGTGTACCCCCATCCGCTTGAACATCTAACCCTTCGATATCGACGACGCGCACTTCGGAAATGTTGGGTGGGAGCAAGTTGATCTTGGTTCGTATGAGGTCCGGGTGTTTCATGGCTTCGTCGCGCGGGAGGAATCTGATGGTTATTGGGCGACTCTCTTGGATCTCCTTGTTGCACGCCTTTTCAATTTCCTGCACACGTTCAGGATTCAGATCCTGAAGGTCGAAATCCATTCGCGCTCTTTCTGGGTAGATCTGTCCTCCGGTCACCAGTCCTCCGTACATGTGGTAGACTAGTCCGCAGAGCACGTGGAGCGCGGAATGGTAGCGCATGAACGCGTACCTCCTATCCCAATCGATCACTCCGTGTATGGCTGCGTCCTGAGGAGGCATTGGTCCTTTGAGTTTGTGTGTGACTGCACCGGTCTTCTTGGAGACGTCGGTTACCTGCGCTTCACTGCTTGGCCATCGAATGATACCAGTGTCGTTTAGTTGTCCGCCTCCGGTTGGGTAGAATGCGGTTCGATCCAAAACGATGAGATCCCCTTCCGCCTTCACGACGCGTGCATCGAACTCGCGTAGGTAGTGATCTTTCAAGTATAGGAGGTCGGTCAAGGGTCTCTTCTGCAAGCTGTTGCAATGCAGTCTATTAATTCTCGCTTATTCGCCCGAAGTGGGTTTAGGGAGTTGAATTAGTAAGGCTCGGGCGACGTCCAACGACTCTTCCTTTGTCTTATCCGCCAGGCTGTCTGCGAATTTCGAAACCCGTTGAAGATCCCGCGACACATCGTATAGTGGCTCGATGCGCTGCTCGAATTCCTTGAAGATCAACCCGTCCCCATAAATGCCCTTCAGCATTCTCTCCATAATCTCCTTGGAACGCTTCGTCACAATGTAATCCGCTGAATGAATCTCCTGTAGCAACGTCAACAGACCTTGATCATCCCTGTGGAATTGCTGAGCAGAGCCTTCCGAAACCTGCAACGCGTTCCTGGCAAGTCTGGCACGATACCGAGCGTGGTCTCCTAGTCGCTCAATCAGTCTTTCAGTTTCGAGAATTGGAACTCTATGAACAAGGCGCACGCGCGGAAGTGTGAAGAGCGATTCTAGTGGTCTCGGCATTTCCAGGTGAATAGCGTATGGACTACTTTTAAAACGATTACCCCTATTCACGGTTAAGAGAAGGAAAGATCTATGGAGAAAGTGAACGTCGAGGAGAAGTTCAAGCAGATACGAGAATACTGGAAGCCATTTGTTGTCGCTGAGCTCAATGGACAACTTGTGAAGCTGGATAAGCTCAAGGGTGAGTTCATCTGGCATCACCACGACAACGAAGACGAGATGTTCCTCGTCGTGAAAGGGAGATTTCGAATGGAGTTCCACGATATGCACGTGTGGGTCGAGGAAAGGGAGTTCATCGTGGTGCCGCATGGTGTGGAACATCGACCAGTTGCTGAAGAAGAAGCACACATCATTCTATTCGAGCCGGCGTCTACGCTGAATACTGGTAACGTGCGGGACGAGCGAACACGAGAAAAACTCGAGAGAATCTGAACACGGGTCAGTAAGCTCGTGTTAAACAGGAGAGGGAAGCAGGAAGAAGTTGGAGTAGGTTTACTCTATGAAGTCTTCTGCCTTCTGCGGTTCTGGTGGTAGGCCTTTACGCTTTCGTATGTCCGTGATGACTTGGGTTACTAGTGATTGTGGAACTGCAGCCCAATGGGAGAACTCCAAACCCCAGAACGCTCGGCCCTGTGAGGCGCCACGCATGACCTCTGAGAGGTCAAAGGTTTCCGAGGTGGGCAGTTCCCCGACCACGTAGACCAAGTGTCCTCGCTGCTCGACCGATACGATTTTGCCTCGCTTTTGTGAGATTACGCTCGTGGCTGCGCCGAGGAGTTCCGGTGGCACTTTCACTGTAATCCTCTGCACGGGTTCCATTAGAATCGGGTCTGCGCTCAGGAATGCGACGAAGAAGGCTCTTCGGCTCATGGGCATTATTTGTGCTGGTCCTCGGTGGACTGGGTCTTCGTGAAGCGAAATGTCCGAGACTTTCGCTCTGACGCCACGAATCTGTTCGTAGGCCAGCGGTCCTTCTTTCAGGCCCCACCGGTAGCCGGCTATGACCATTTCCTTCACCTCTTGGACGTATTGGGCGCCTTTCGTGACTTCAACGAGCATACTGCCTCCTTCATCCACGCTCCAGACGCCGCGCGCCTCGTCTGGTGGCCATCCTTCTTCTCGAAGTATCTTAGCCATATCATGGCGGTCCTGGTACTCGCCGATCTTTCCTTCCTTGATCATCGTCACAATCTTATCAGGGAGAGGTTCGACGCTGAGGTAGATCTTGTTGTGCTTGTTCGGTGATTTGCCTTCCACAGGTCCAGCAGCGCTTCGAATACTCTCACGGTAGATCACGATCGGCTTGGAAGTTACGATTTCGAGACCAGTCTTCGTTATTAGGGTCGTAGCGATCTCCAAGTGAAGTGTTCCCATTCCTGCGATTAGGTATTCGCCGGTTTCCTCGTTGATCTTTGTCACAAGGTTAGGATCCTCTATGCTTAGTTTTCTGAGGAGCTCCACAAGCTTCGGAAGATCCCGACTATACTTTGGTTCAACGGCCATCGTGACAACGGGTTCAGTAACGTAGTGAACCGCTTCGAAAGGTGCGATGTCCTTTATTGTGGATAGAGTTTCACCCGCCCTAGCCGCGTCAAGTCCAAGAAGTGCAGGGATGTTACCTGCGCTTATCGTTCCCACTATCTCTCGGTATGGACCCATGAAGATGCACACCTGTTGGACTCGTTGGTCGACGCGGGCGCCAAGGAGGTGGAAGGTTGATCCTTCGGTTATGGTTCCTGAGAAAAGTCTTCCACTTGCCACAACTCCCGCCTGCGGGTCGACAACGATGTTTGTAATCGCCATGACCACGGGGCCTTGATCGTCACAGTTCATCATCGCTTGGCCCACTTCACTGTTGATGTCCCCCTTCCAGACTCTCGGGATACGGTACTTTTGTGCCACGTGTGGTGGAGGCATCGATTCAACGGCCATGTTCAATATGGCTTCGTGAAGCTGAGCCCGCTTGCTCAGATCACTCACAGTGTCCTTCGCGTAAGCATCAACAACATCCGAGAACTTAACGCCCGTCTCTTTCGCAATCTCAGCGTTGAAACCCCATCGATCCTTAGCCGAACCCATAGCTACCGTGTTAGAGGCAAAGCTCACTCGCCATTTCTCTCGATATTCAGGCTCAGCATACAGCTCCACTAATCGGTTGAATTCTGTGATGATTCGCCCAATGCGTTCCTGAATCTGCTCAGAATCAAGCCTAAGCTCCTTGATCAGACGGTCAATCTTGTTAATGTAAAGGACAGGTCGAACTCGTTCCTCAAGCGCCTGCCTAGTAACCGTCTCCGTTTGAACCATAATCTCCTCAACGGAATCCACAACAACAACAGCTCCATCAGTGGCTCTAAGTGAACGCGTCACCCTACCAGAGAAGTCCACGTGACCGGGGGTGTCAATCAGATTGATGACGTAAGGCCTTCCGGATCTTTCATGAAGCAAGCTCACGTTCGCAGCCTTGATGGTCATTTGGCGCTTCTGTTCTTCCTCCATGTAGTCCAGTGCTAACGCTGTACCCGCCATGTTGGGTGACAGAAGACCAGCGGCTGCAAGGAGGGAATCGCTCATCGTCGTTTTACCGTGATCGACATGGGCGATTATTCCCATATATTCCGGGCGCAGTATCCTAGCTACGTCATTCGGATCTGATCCTTGTTCGCAATGATCTTCTGAATCTCAGTTGTTGACTTGTAACGGGGCATTTATTCTCAACTCTGCTCCGAAATCGCGATGGCAACAGGGCTTAATGTAATTTATAGGTTGCTCTTGGTTTTGTTCGATCTTCGAAGTCAAATTCGATCTAGGCAACTAGGGCTAATCGGCCGATTACGATTCCAACGTTGATTAATCAGGCGCATCGATACTTCGCTTGACTTCCAAGCTGAGGTGGCATGTCTGGGCTTCAACCTCTCACCCATAGTTGTCAAGCGGCAGTTGACATTGGATGATTTGAGAGGTCGAACGCTTGCCGTGGACGCCAACAACATGCTCTATCAATTCCTAGCTTTGATCCGAATGCGCGATGGGCGGCCATTTACTGACTCAAAAGGGCACACCACATCTCATTTGGTTGGTCTTCTCCTGCGGACTACCCGGCTGATGGCCGATTACAGTATTCGACCGATCTTCGTCTTCGATGGGAAACCCCCAGACCTGAAGATGCGCACGTTGGAGGTGCGGCGTGGTTACAGGGAGATGGCGCGTCGGGATTGGGAGAGTGCGCTGAGTCGCGGTGACTACTCCACCGCGTGGTCCAAAGCCGTAGCCATGAATACTCTGACGGCTGAAATGAAGGATGACGCCAAGGAAGTCTTGAGGTTTCTTGGCATACCATATGTTCAGGCGCCAGAGGAAGGTGAAGCGCAAGCGGCGTTCATGGCGATCAAGGGTGATGTTTGGGCTGCGAACAGCCGTGATTACGACTCAGTCCTATTCGGCGCGCCCCGCCTCATCCGATACATAACGATTTCAGGACAGGAGTTCCTACCAAGCAAAGGAACGTCTCGCCCCCTAATCCCCGAACTAATTGAGCTGAGAGAACTTCTGGGCTCACTTGGGACTACGCGAGAACAGCTTGTGGATTTGGCGATTCTTGTTGGGACTGATTTCAACAGCGGAATCAAAGGAATCGGACCAAAAACAGCCCTTCGCTTGGTCAAGGAGCACGGTCGACTTGAGGATTTGCCAGAGAATTATCGCACTCGCCTTCCCGACAATTTCGACCAGGTGCGGCAGATCTTCCTGAAACCTCAAGTCGTTGAAAGCTACGACCTCCAATTTAGAGGACTCGATGAGCAAGGTCTTCGCCACTTCCTCTGCCAAGAGCGTAACTTCTCGGAGGAGCGAGTGAACCTTGCCGTCCAGAGAATGCGGGAATTCTATGCTAGAGAACGTTCCAGCCTGAAACCTTGGCTAAGAAATGGCTAGCTAACCAGCTTCCTGTAGACTTAGCCGATTCTAGGGTATATGACGCGCGAATCTCGGTTCCGCTCCACAAAATCACATGCCCTCTGTCCGAGATTCCCAGCAAAACCGACATCCATCAGAATCTTCACAATTCCGTCCGCTATCCCGCGGACATCGTTCGGCTCCACATACCAAGCCGCATCTCCCAACGCCCCCTTGTTCCAAGATGATCTTACAGTTATGGAGAGTTTGCAAGCGGCACCCGCTTCACGCAGCGTGTAGACCGCATTAGCAGGAGCCACGACTGCGGACGCCCGCGAAACAGTTCTCGCTAGGTCGTCATACGACAGGTTTTCTCGGAAGTCAACATGCATCGATACACTCAATTCGTCAGCGAGCCTCCGGAGACAATTTTTCATCGAGCCACTACCGACAATCAAGAACTTGGTTCGCAATTCCCTGAGAACAAGGGAATGACCCGAACAAAAGTAGACTCGGCCCGTGGCGCGACCTGATTCACACGTGCATGCTAGATTTCAAGCAAATGAATACGCCCACAAGGAAGATATACCGCACGACAGCTTGGGCCGATTGGTGAATCGACATATCATTTCTGGGCGGCAGGTTGCGCCTGATTTCTCAGCTTCTACTGATGTTAGTGATTATTGGAGGGCTGTTATGGTATGTTGGGATCAACAGGCTTGTCTCGGTCCTAGCCAATACCAATCCAATATACCTCTCGTTTTCGTTCGTCGCGTATTTTCTGATCAACATACTTTTCACCATACGGATCATTAGAGTTCTCCAACGACAAGGAATCAGGGCGACTTTCGGCAGAACACTCCTAGCTCAGTATAGCGGAATGTTGACTAGTGATCTTACGCCTGGAAGATCAGGTTACATGCTAACACCAGTGTATCTGAAGAATCAGGCTATAGATACGTCGGCAAGCCTTTCCTGCATTCTGGGTGTACAGTCAATCGAATTTCTCGTCAAGGTTCTTGGTGGAGCCTTGGCTTTGGTCTTCGTCTTGAATCAGACGGGTTTCACGCGGGAACTATTCTGGATTGGCTCGGTAGGCATTGGGCTCATGCTCCTTGGAGGGTTTGCGTTGGCCGCGATAATCTGGTCTCCAACGGCAGCCGTACTGATCCGAAGGATCGCAGGTTGGAAGTTTCTCGCACGCTTCACCGGGGGCATAATGGCGAAACTGGATGAATTTGGAGACAACGCGATGAAAACTCGAGGTGCCATACCCGAAATTGCACTGATCACGATGCTGTCTTGGATCCTAAAGGGATTTGAATGGTACTTCCTAGGCTTAGCTCTTGGAATAACTAGGATTGGATGGTTAGGCTTTTTCCTCTTGCATCCCCTTATCACAGCTTTCGGATTTGTCCCGCTCACACCCTCGGGAATTGGGTTCCAGGAAGGCGCGATCGTCGGGATCTTCCTTCTGCTCGGGATTGATATTCGGTTGGCATTGGGTTTCGCAATTCTCTCGCGAGCATTACTGATAATCGAGGATTTGATCGGAGTACCTCAGATCGCGAAATCAGCTCACAGCGGTTTATTCGCTACAACGAAGCTAGTCCACCGCACTGGCCAGTCCTGAGTTCAAAGACTTATTACCAAACATGCGAGCAGCTCACCGATCAAAGGGACTGGCATGAAGGCAGCGATTCTCGCTGGAGGAGCAGGAACTCGACTCTACCCTCTCACGGCGTACGTTCCGAAGACGTTGATTCCGTTGGGTAGTCGATACGTAATCGAATACGTCATCGACTATCTGAAACAGAATGAGATCCGAGACATCGTCATGCTGGTTTCCGAGCATGAGAACGAGTTGCTTCAGAATCATCTTGGTGATGGAGAACGGTTTGGAGTAAATGTTGAATATTCTGTCGCCGAGAGAGTTGGAACAGCGGGCGCTTTGCGCGAGGCAGAGGATCTGCTGGGAGAGAGATTCGTCGTATACTATGGGGATGTGTTGACGAATATGGATCTTAAGGCGATGACCGATTTTCACGTTTCAAAGAAATCGATCTGCACTCTCGCATTGAGTACTTCTGTTCCAATAGAGTATGGCGTGGCTCGTGTGGACACGGAGGGTAAGATAACCTACTTTGAGGAGAAGCCAGTTCTCAAGGAGTACCCGGTCAGCATGGGAATCGACATCCTTGAGAGAGATGTCATCTCCTACTGCAAACCTCACACTGACCTCGCGCATGACGTAGTACCTAACCTACTCAAGGATGGGAAACCGATATTCGCCTACCTCACAGATAAGAGGCATTATGATATTGGAACGTTCAAGAGCCTAGAGGAAGTTCGGCAACTGGTCGAAGCCAATCAAGGGAAGTTGTTCTAACCGTTCTCTAGGACTCTCTGTTCAACCAAGCATGCTCCGTCCTCTGATCTGACCGATCGTTCAGCGACGATAGCTGTGCCGAGGCGGGACACTTTGCATGGCAGGTCATGCAGAAAATTGGCCACAGCTCGACTTGAGCGTGGACTTTCTGTGCGTGTGAATGTTGGTGGCACCCCCCCAGGTGGGTGTGGTTTCTTAACCTAAAGTAATACTTTGTACGTTGGGATCGTACTACACTTTCCCGATTGGCGGAGCAGCATGATTCAATTCTGAAGGCTCAATAGAGGTCCCGAGTTGCCTGTAGTGCAAGGGCGTTCTTTGAGATATGCGGGCCCGTGATGAGCTTTATTCGCATATTCGAGACGCCGATTTCTGTACGAGCCTGTGTGGCGGCTCTAATCGGTTGGTCTTTCAGCCCTGTCACACATGTGACGTTACTGAATTACTTGTATTGCGGGTCCTTACGTTGGCCTTGATCAGCTTCCGCGTTGATGATAAATTGAAGAGGAGGATGGAGAAGCTTTCTCACCTGAATTGGAGTCAGGTCCTTCGACAGTACGCGGCTAGAGTTGTGGAGCAGGAAGAGGAGACTAGGGCATATAGGAAGAAGGATTATGCGGCAATTGCGGAAGCGATGGTGATGATCGATGCCCTCCGTTCCAAGAGCCGAATCGAATGGAACGGGGCAGAGGAGATCAAGAAATGGCGAAGATTAAGACGTTAGTTCTAGACGCGTAGGTGATAGTGAAGTGGTTCAACAGGGAGGAAGATACGGAGAAAGCCTTGGAGCTCAAGGAGCAGTACGAGAATGGAAGCATCGATCTGGCTGAACCCGAACTGCTAGCATACGAACTCGGCAACAGCCTGAGATATAACCCCCAATTTCGGCATGCAAGACACCCGCCAAGCCCTATCAGCCCTAGAGAAGCTCCAAATCCCCACACATCCTCTGACCGGCGAGCTGGGAAGCCGGACAGTCGAGTCCGCCTACCTTTACGGGCTCACCCTATATGATTCCGCGTACGTGGCCCTAGCAGATATCCTGAACTCGATTCTCTACACAGCGGACATTGAACTTCTCGATAAAGTCTCCAAGCCTTACGTTAGACATCTAACTCAACTTTAGCTACCATCAGCAAGAAACGCCCTTCATCCATTTTCTTGCGTCTAGGTTTTTCGATAGCCCGTGGCTCAGCGCTACCTCCCTGGTTACGGCGTGGCTTGTGGTTTCGCCATGGCGGCCTGCTAGACTACTAGGCGCCTCGCTCGCTAGTTAGCTTGCAGCTGCAGCGGATCTTCTTGGCGATAGATTCGTCGTATATTGCGGCGACGTCCTGACCGACATGGATCTGAAGGCAATGATTGGATATCACGCAAACCAGAATGCCATTTGCACACTTGCGATGAGTACGGCGGTCCTCATCGAATATGGCGTAGGTCGAGTTCAGTGTGATGGGAGGTTGAATTACTTCGAGGAGAAGCCGATTCTGAAGGAATACCCAGTTAGCATGGGCATACACGTAATCGATAAGGAAGCCCTCCCCTACTGCAGACCAAACACCGATCTTGCACACGACGTTATCCCACGGTTAATACGTGACCAAAAGGGCGTCTATGCATGCCTCACTGGGAAGCGACACTGACATTGGCACATTCAAGACTCTTGAAGAAGTCCGGGAACTCCTCGAGAGCAACAAGGCGCTTTTTCAGACCTCACCATAATACTAAGATCAAGCGCTCTGCACACGCATAGTCAAAATGCTGGGCGATCATCGAGTTCCTCGCTTCCGAGGCGCTTCTGCTAGCTAGCTGGAAGCGCGATGTGGCGCAACCGCTCGGCATTGTGGAGGCGTTCAGGGTGTGATGAGTATGCATCCCATAGCGCTTGAAATCAAACCGCCGACCGTGGGTGCTTGAACTTCTGCGTGCCTCTCTGAGAGGGGCTTGTTTTTTCGGCCCAGATAAGGGGGAGCCTGCTGTGCGGGCCGCATCGTAACTCTTATGTGATGATCATCATACAGTATTACCTGATGACCTTTGAGAATTAGGCGCACTTTTACGCTGAGCGAGAAACTTCTCAGAGAGATTACTGACTTCCGGTGGAGAAATCACATCCCTAGCCTGAGCCAAGCTCTTGAACTCATCCTGACCCGTGCCTTGGATGTGAGTAGCCAGGTAACGGTACACCAAGAGGATGACGCGGTTCAAGCCGAGCGGGAGATTAACAACAAGGCCTATCGACAGATCAAGGCAACACTCGTACATGAGAAGCAGGGAAGCTTTGTGGTCATTGCCAACGGAAGCCTCCTGGCCTGTGCTGGCACGCTCGAAGATGCCTACTCTATTCTGAGGCAGAAAGTCCCCACGGCGAGACATGCCATTATCGACCGGATCGACGAGAAGCTTCAGGCTGAAGCAGTTTGGGAAGCAATAGGCGAGAGAATCTCGTGAACGAATACCGCTGGCCTTACGATAGATCCGAGACTCCATCATTCCCCACAATCGAGGTCAACATAATCAGTCCGACACTGAATGTTGAGCTCCAAACGTCTCGCACACTCCGCCTGAAGGTCGACACGGGATACGCAGGCCAAATCATGCTGTCCACCGACCTCTACAATCAGGGTTTCCATTTGGCTGAGTTGCCAGAAGAGAAGTTTGGCATGTATAGGACGGCTGCGGGCCCGGTCGAGGTGAAGCGAGCTAGAGCAATGGTGCGTCTGCCCAGCCTTAGCGCCATCGTTGAGGGGATCGTGGAGACCCCGAGGCGTATTCATTTCGACCGGAACCTAGCTGGTAGAGGTCTCCTCCAGCAATTCCAACTTTTGTTGGATGGACCGAAAGCAGAATCATGTCTAACCCTCGGCTGAGACTTCGTTAGAGTCCAATCAGCTTGCAGACTATACTCATTTCGATTTCGGGATAGGAGAGGTCAGGTTGTCATTCCGACAAGCGTAAGAAAGAAGCTTGGTTTGAAGCAAGGAATGCGGTTCTTAGTGGTTGGCGTCGGAGATACAGTGGTCCTGCGAAGACTCGAGTTAGGGGAAGAGACGATGAGGCTCAAACAGGTCCTGATGGAATCTAGGAAGAAAGCGGAGAAGATTGGATTCACTCAGAAGGAGATCGAAAGGTTCATCCATGAAACAAGAAAGGGCTCCTGATCCGGATGCGGCTCACTCTTGACATTAATGTGCTAGTTTCGGCTTTCATCGCAAAGCATGGTCATCCAGCTCTCCTGTTGGAGTTGGCGGTGACCCTTGAAGGCATCCAGCTTGTATTATCTGAAACAATTCCAAGAGAACTGGAGGATGTGCTGAGCCGAGATGAAGTGAGGGGCAGATTCACCTACGCGGCGAAAGACATCAGGGAAATAGCGGGGAGCATAAGACGGTCGGCGGAAATCCTCCGCCCAAAATCGAAGTTCAAAACAGTCAAAGACGATCCGAAGGATGACGTTGTTCTCAATACCGCCCATGATGGCAATGCGGATCACATCGTCTCGGGAGATAATCACTTGCTGAAGCTTCGAAAGTTCAGGGGAATCAGAATCGTAAATCCAAAAGAGATGATCGACATTCTAGGGCGCAGCTTTCCAGAGTTGATCTATGATTTCTAGGAATATTGAAGCGATGGGATTAGTCCAATAGTCACCTGATAGGTCCCAGTCCCAGAGCTCGCCAAGGCAATACTACAATTGAAGAGGAATCCGAGGGAAGTCGAGGAAATGGGACATAACGGACAAATTTTCGCCCAACTTCACGACTGGACCATTGTTGCCTCACAGACCGAACAAGTCTACAAGGACGTATTTTCAGCCACAGCTTACCGCAGGAAGGAAGAAATATATGCAAGCAGGACAGTAAAATGCTTGCGGTACCCATTGTGACAAAGACCCAGAATCTAACCGTCAGACTGGAAAAAGAACTCATCAAGAAGATTGAGGAAGAAGCGCAGCACGAGAAAACTGACAAATCCACGGTGGCCCGAAAACTGATCGCCGTCGGCATTGAGCAGACTCAGAAGGCGCGCGCACTCGAAGAGTATAGGAGGGGTGGGTGCACAATTTGGAAGGCTTCAGAGAAAGCTGGCATCCCGCTACGGGAGATGATTGAGCTGCTTCGACGGGAGAAAATCCCACTGCACATTTCTACGGAGGACGTTGACGAAGCTTGGAGAGAAGCGGTTGAGGGGTAGCGAACCAATCTATGTTCTGGACGCTACGCCAATCATACATTGCGCCAAGATAGACAAGCTTAAGCTTGTTTTGAGTATCTGCGAAGCATACATGACGAGGGAAGTCTACAGGGAGACGGTGGAGCGAGGCCAAGGAAAACCCGACGCACCTGTGATACGTGATGCCGTAGAGCGCGGAGAAGTCAAAGTTTACGACGTTCGTGACCGGAACGTAGTAAGGATGTTTCAGAGGCACCCTGAGATACATATGGGAGAAGCAGAGACCCTAGCAGCAGCCAAGGAGCTGAATGCTTTTGCAATCGTCGACGAAGCTGAAGCACGAGCGGTCGCCAAGTCCTATGGCATCAAGACGAGAACAGGAACACTCTTCCTAGTCTTCAGGCTCCTTGCGCTAAAACGGATCGAAGCCACTGAGTGCGAGAGAATACTTGACGAACTCGTCGAATCAGGATTGTACATTGACTCACACACCTTCATAAGAGCAAAGCAGAAAATCAGAAGCAACATCATCAAGCAGAGACGCTGAAGACTTATTGCAATGCCAGCCCCCGCAGCCACTGCTTAGCGGTTAGTGTCTTTCTCGGATCACCGTGATGAGAGTGAAGAGGATTGCGCCTGTGAATAAAGCTAGGAACTCCAGTATGCCTGAGGCAATGGAAACCAACGCTAGGTTTGTTACGACACGTCCGAATTTCTGGTAATAGTCAAATGTCATAAACCCGAAGATCAACGAATTCGCCAAGAACAACAAACCGCTCTTCCGAGCTCTCACTTAGAACGAAGAATTCTTGCCATCCGAAGCGTTATTTCCGTGGCACCCTCATCTCAATTGGCCGGGAGGAGTAAGACAATGGCTTGGGTCAGGGTGACCTACCCTGCTCTGAACAGGGTGGAGATTGTGGAGAGACTCAGGAAGGCGTGCATAAGCCTAGAGGGGAAACTTCCGATCTCTCGAATAGTCCTGTTCGGTTCATACGCCCAAGACCGGTATACTGCAGGAAGCGACATTGATATCATAGTTGTCTACAAGGGGCGCGAAAGGGATGATGCGTACAAGATTGTCGTGGACGAGGTGAAGCTTCCACGATTGGAGCCGAGAGTGTATACGGAAGAGGAGTTCGGTGCTCTAATGGCGCAGAGCCCAAGGTTCGCCAGGGCGCTTGCCGAAGAGGGCATAGTGATAACGGGATCCGGGTGATCGAGAGTGGTCGAGAGAAGCAAAGACTGGTTGGATCAAGCTGAAAGGGATATCAAACAGGCAGAAGCCTCAATGAGGGATGCGTTCTATGAGTGGGCATGCTTTGCCTCACAGCAAGCCGCAGAGAAGGCTGTGAAAGCTTTGATTCAAAGTCTCGGAGGGGAACCGTGGGGACATTCTGTCGCAGCTCTGATCGATACGCTTCCTGAAGATCTGAAACCGAACCACCTCCGTGACTTCGCCTTGGAACTGGACCAAGCGTACATACCCAGCCGGTACCCCAATGCGCATCCCGTAGGTTTTCCGGGGAGTACATTCACCAAAAAGATGAGCGAGAGGTTGATCGAATACGCCAAGCAGATACTTGCATATTGTCGAGACAAGGTTTCAGAAGCCCCTCGCAGAAAGCACACGAGTCATGAGTAATGTGCACAGAGCCGCAAATTCAAGATCAATAAGCAGATTGTGACCAGAAACAATATTGTGAAGTCTAACGCTGTGAAAGCGACACTCTCTCCTATTGCAGGCCTAACACTGATCTGGCGCACGATGTCGTTCCTCAACTAATGAGAGATGGTAAGAGCGTTTATGCATATTTGACGACAAAGAGACATTACGATATCGGCACGTTCAAGAGTCTCGAAGAGGTGCGCGAACTGCTGGAACGGAACAAAACATTGTTCTGAGTTGCTACGAGGCCCTCAGTCGACCCGGGGGGGCTGTTCGTCAGAGAGAGGTTGTTTCTCTGCAGTTCCAAGGGTGGCGGGGCGGTGTAGTTTTGTGGTGAAAGCATGTTACTGGTAAGTCAGAGTCAAAATGCCCCGCACCATACGTATTTTGTACGTAAACCTTATTTTGGCGGAGTGCCAAGATCTTCTGCATGAACGGTTTTGTCAGAAAGACCCATCCTGCTAACGGAGCATGCTACGCGTCGTTACGTATCATTAAATGTGCCCCCGGACATCATTTTAGAGATCATCCGACACGGGAAGAGGTCCCGCCTGAGCAAGACAAAATGGTCCGCGAGCAAGCGAACGAAACTAGGAACCATCGTTGTAATTTTCGCGGAATACCCCGAGTTCATCAAGGTCATTACAATTACTAAAGGAAGGAAATCATCATGAAATGTCCTGAGCATGGCGTCGATTATCAGACAGTGAAGACCAACTATGAGCAGTTTGGAGTGATACTTAAAGATGTGAAGGCCTTGCGGTGCCCAGTTGACGGTGAAGAACTCTTCACGATGAAACAGGCAGAAGCAATTCGCCAGAGAATTGCGTCACTCAGCCCAAGGCTCAAGCTCATACGCAAGATCACGCGAGCGGCTGGGAAGCCATCAATATACTTGCCGCCAGAGATCGTAAAGCAAGCAGACATGAGGATAGGGCAAGAGGTCGCAGTATATCTAGCTGAGAAGAACAAGATCATCATAGAGGCCGCAGAGTGACTAGTCCGCCTACGATCTCGAATCGGCTCCACCGGTAAATTGGGGTCAAAACCCCCTTCACCCGCTGTAGATCACCCGCGCGTGCGTTGACGTGATCCTTGAGAACTCTCGCGGAGAGGTTTGAGCTCGTTCGGAATCATCTTGGCGACGGCACCCGCTACGGAGTGAAAATCGAGTACTCTGTGGCTGAGCGAGTTGGGACGGCAGGGGCGCTAGGTGCAGCCAGCAGTCTCCTAGGCGACAGGTTCATCGCGTACTATGGCGATGCCCTAACTGAGATGAACTTGAAGGATATGATTACCTTCCATATCGAAAGGAAGGCGGTCTGCACAATTGCCATGAGCACGTCAGTTCCGATCGACTATGACGTGACTCGCGTTGCTAAGGATTGAAAAGCCGCGTATTTCGAAGAGAAGCCGATCCTCAAGGAATATCCAATCAGCATGGGCATTGGCGTGGTTGAGAAGGAAGTCTTGGCTTACTGCAAGCCACACACCCACATAGCCCAACACACAATCCCACGCCACTTCGTGAAAGGAAAATGCTCGTCGCGCTTCTTACCGACAAGCGACACTATGATATTGGGACCTTCAAAAGCCTAGAAGAAGTGCGGCAGCTTCTCGACCAAACGAAGACACTGTTCCAGACAATGTGACGCATCTGCGAAAAAACCTTCCGAACAGGCGAGATCACGCTACTGCTCACCTTAATACCAATTCATATTACTGGCCCAGAGTTGTTCTTTGATTCTCTCCGTAACTGAAGTCGGGAGATTCATGCTGTCTTCCTTACGTTCCTCTCAACCTGACAATGTCTGCACTCGGGCGAGGCTGAAATGGGTTCGCCTGTAGGGCCGGCCGGCCGCTGTCTGCCAATAGTCCTAGAAATGACTGACGGAAGCTGTGTTCGGGTTTCATTTGAGAAAGTCGAGTTCCCGGCGGCGTGTTTTTATTGGACCGTATACGTGATGTATACGTGACGGATTTTGACCGTTATCCCTCTTCGCCTCAATGACGATGAGGTTCAGAGGCTTAACTTGCTCATGAAACAAGGACGCTACCGTAGTAGAAATGAGGCTATCAGGGCAATCCTTGCTGAGGGTCTTGAGGAAAAATTGGGTGAGGACGAAGACACTGCCGGCCTCGTGAACAAGCTGTTGGCCCTAAAGAAACAGGGCAAGAACCCGATTTCCTACAGGGCTGAGAGAAGTGTCGTGGAGATTGTATCCGAAGGTAGGAACTGATGGCATATGTCGACACAAACGTAGTATTGGCCAAGTACTTCCCTGAAGACATGATACATCGTAGAGCTCTTCGGTTTCTAGAGCAAAGCGCAATGCGGAAGATAATCTCACCCATCTCGCTCGTAGAATTAGCGGCTGTTCTTTCAAGGATTGACCCCGCACTTAGCGCACCTGAAGAACTACTGCGGGAAACCCCTAGGAGGCGCGTCCGTGCACTACTCGAGTTCCTAATCAAGGACACAAACTTGCATGTCGCATCGGTTCCTGCCAAGGCGAAGCTCAGAGTCGGCGGAACTTCATTCGCGGCCCCCATCGAGTACTACACCTGCATTCGCCTCGCACACGCGCTGAAACTGAAGACCCTTGACCTTCTGCATGTTGCGTACGCAGACAACCTCAGAAAATGTGGCTACGACATCAAAACCTTCGTAACCTTTGATCAGGACATCATAGGAAAGGCGCACGAGATTCAGCAGGAAACGGAAATTGAGGTTAAAGAACCGAATGACATTGAAAAGTAACACCCATATTTCCCGACACTCATCGAGATAGGTCACGGCCGGCCGAAAAGCGCCACTACGATATCGGCACCTTCAAAAGCCTAGAAGAAGTGCGCGAGCTGCTGGAACGGAAAAGAAAACTCTATTCTGAGTCACTAAGGAGTTACCTCTCGCTGATTAATCAGGCTGGCCCAATGTCCTCGAGGCTTAATTTTCCAGGAGAATAGCCGTCAGTACTCGAAACAGACCTCTTTTTCATCTCTCAGAATAATTGACGAGTTTCTCAGTATGTCCAGCCTGCCAAGGATGTTCGGAATCTCAACTTTAGGAAACGCGACTCTTGCTTTAACCCTCATATCGCCAATTTGAAGGTTAATTCGATGCAGAGAGGCATCAATCATGCCACCCAGACCGTGGAAGGTTCTGCGCTTCCCACCTAGCGGCTGTATCCCCATGATTCGGCCGACGCTTGGGGAGAACATTGAAACATCAGCGCCAGAATCGACTAGGGCGGTTATATCGAACGGCTTTCCCCCACGGCTCCTGAGGGTGACCATGACAATTGGCCTAGCTACGATTCCGAAAACTTCCGATCTCTGCTTCGAAAACGGAAAACAGACATGGCCCACAGAACCATTGCCTCCTTCACAGGCACTTGACCGATGAGGATCCTCTCGTCCGGATGCGTTTTCTGTGCCCTATAGTAAACTTTCTCGGCGTCGCTGCCATACGCTACGACTGAGCTGCCAACAACTGCAACGTACTGCCCTTCGTACTTCTCCATCAACCTTCGAAGCGACCGCAGGAAGAACAGGTACGAATCTTTCTTCCCCTTCCTCAAGGCTATGATCACCTTGACAGTAGGCGAGGTGCGGTTATTTCAATCGTGCGGCGAACCACTTCATGTCCTATCCTCAGGGGCTATGAGAACCTGGGAATTGCGAGAACCCGGTTCCGTTGATGGCGACTTGCCGAGTCTCTAAGAAC